>NPID01001357.1_pt1 | contig 128998 bp, 117 predicted proteins | sample 8637491 | NCBI WGS metagenome assembly NPID01 (sample SAMN07420843, study PRJNA396082) | bioreactor metagenome | isolation source: sample BA6 brine-fed electro-methanogenic bioreactor BA | place: Japan: Kochi | collected 2016-06-14
AGTTCGGTCCCTATCTGCTGTGAGCGTAGGAAACTTGAGGAGGTCTGATCTCAGTACGAGAGGACCGGGTCGGACGAACCTCTGGTGTACCAGTTGTCGTGCCAACGGCACTGCTGGGTAGCTATGTTCGGTCGGGATAAGTGCTGAAAGCATCTAAGCACGAAGCCCGCTCCAAGATGAGGTTTCCCGTCCTTTTTAGGACCTAAAGGGCCCTGGTAGACCACCAGGTCGATAGGCGGCAGGTGTAAGCATGGTAACATGTTCAGCCGAGCCGTACTAATAGCCCGTGCGTCTTGATCCATTTAATTTTCAAACGATTAAGCACGTTCGCTACAGTCTCCAAGCTTGAACTAAAAGACTCCTTATTAATATAAATTTTCCCGGTAGCCATAGAGAAGGGGCCACGCCCGTTTCCATTCCGAACACGGAAGCTAAGCCCTTCATCGCCGATGGTACTGCGTGGGCAACTGCGTGGGAGAGTAGGTCGCCGCCGGGATTTTTTTTTGCCCTTGAATACAATCTCCAAAATCAATATATTTCCCTTGAATATTCGTTCTATGTGAGGCAACATGAGACGCTACACGGCTGTTATCGAAAAATGCAATGAAACCAGCCTTTTCGTTGGTTATGTCCCCGGTTTCCCAGGAGCTCATTCTCAGGGTAGCACTATTGAAGAGCTTCGAGAAAACCTTATGGAAGTTATAGCAATGCTCCTCGCGGACGGCGAACCGGATTTAGAAACCGAATTCTACGGGACACAGGAACTTACGGTAAACTAACATGGGGTGGAATATTCCCGTATTATCGCCCTCCGAAATTTCAAAAATCCTACTTAATTTAGGGTTTTCCGAAATACGTCAAAAAGGATCCCATAAGCAATTCCGCCATCCTGACGGACGGTTTACCACAGTTCCCTTTCACAAAGGACGAGACATTTCGCCGATCCTTCTACGACAAATCATTAAAGATATAGGCATATCCGTAGAAGATTTTCTATCTGCGAAATGATTATCCTAACACTGTCCCTTTTTCGAAAAAAACCTGGAGAGTAGGTCGCCGCCGGGATTTTTTTTGCCCTTGAATTCCCCAAAAATTAGCATATCATCCGATAATGAAAATTATGCCCCTGCAATAAACCGAATAGATTTATGTTCGGAAAGTCACATAAAAATGCACATCAAGATTCGTTATAGGCAGGTTAAATATGCTACAGAAAAAAATTATCGACAGACTCCACAACTCGGGAATCGAAGAATTGAAGTCAGTCGTTTCCTTGAATGAAATGGCCGGAGATATCATAAACCTAGAGTGCACATTACCAAATGGCACAACAGGAAAGATACTTGACGACACCAAAAAATATTTCGCTGTTCAAGTCGAACGTCCCGGAAATGAAAAATGCTACGGTATTGCCGCAGACGAGAACCAAATAGCTGTCTTCACATACGGTTGCGGCGGCAAGGATGCTGAACTTGTAATGTGGGTTCGCATGTAGCCGAGTTGGAATTGAACCGACGCGGGGAATGTTTACTCTTGATTTCTTTCTTTTCTCAATATCATTAAGATTAGAGAGGAATGATTCCCGATTGTTCAATCAAATAGATCAAAATGGAGTTAGTAGAGTTCACTATTTATAAAAGGTCCACCAAGGAGGATCGTTAAATGCAATTTGAGGAAAAAACGAAAAAATCGAAAATTGAAGCCTTGTTTCGAAAGCAAGTAAGAAAAGACCCAAAAGTTAAAAACGCTTATTTGTTAGTTCATTCAGATAAGATGAACATTCACCTCAACTTGGCAGAGGGCTCAGGAGAGAACTTCAAACCGGTCCCAGAACAGCCAAACTACATGGCAAGCGTAGGCAAGCTTTTTACTTCCACTCTTGTAGGAACGCTTTTCGAAAAGGCAAAGTTATCCTACGATGATCCCATCGGCAACTATCTTGACCCTGAGTTGTTGAAAGGCCTGCATGTTTTCAATGAAAAGGATTATTCCTCCGAAATCCAGATCAGGCATCTTCTAAATCAAACCTCCGGCCTGCCGGATAACTTCTATCCACTTTTCAACAAAATGCTTGGCGACCAAAGCTTCACAATAAGTCCACGTGAAGCCATCGAGTGGTCAAAACACAACCTGTCACCTCAAAATGTCCCCGGAAAAAAATCCTACTATACCGATACTAACTACCACCTTCTCGGCTTGATCGTAGAAAAAGTATGTGGAAAAGATTTCCATACGGCCATGAAAGAGCTGATATTCGAACCTGTCGGGATGACTCATTCTTATATGCTTCATCGTTCCGAACCACAAAATCCCTCACCTTATCCGGAAGCAGGATTCTACTTTAAGCAGACCCGCTTAAACGATATCAAGGGGTTTGCCGGTATCGATTATGCCGGCGGCAGTGTGGTGGCTCCGCTGGAAGACTTGCTGTTGTTTATGAAAGCATTAGTTGGTCATCGACTGATTTCTAAGGAAACCCTCGCAAAAATGATAGGCGACAAAGCAAGACTAAACCCCGGATTCGATTACGGTTACGGCATATGGCAGGTCCGCACCATTCCGCTACTTATACCTGCAAAATTTAAGTCTTGGGGGGTTCTTGGAGCGACGGGCGCATTTATGTTCTACCATCCCGAATTGGATACCTATGTGATTGGAAATTTCAATCATTTCGCATGGCAAAAGAAATGCGTTCGCTTCATGTTCAGAGTAATGGACATTTTGCAAAAATGAATAATCCCGATAAAGTAGTTCGCCAATTGGGTCAACTATACGACTTCTATGTTAAGCTATCTCATTTTGTGTTTGTGGCGGAAGAGAAAGACTTCGACGAAAAACATTCGAACACGGATAGTAATCCCGACAAATAACTTCTTTCATTGTATCTCCATATGCTTATATAGCCATATACTCTACCTCCCCACATCGCAAAGATTTTGTTTGACTAACTTCCAAAAAGTCATAGCTTATTCTGGTAAATGCCCGCCCTTGAGAGGCGGCACATTTGAAAGCTGTAAATACATCAACAAAGGAGCATAGATAATGACATACGCCGAAATTCTGCGCCCCGCAGTCGGACATAAGGCACGCATTTTCGACATAGCCTGCATAGCAGGCGGAAGCGCTATTATAGCCCTTTCTGCCCTTATCAGCATCAGGCTTCCCTTCGGGCCGGTGCCGGTTACCGCTCAGACTATGACAGTTCTGCTTCTCGGCGCGATGATGGGCAAAACCCGCGCACTGGCAAGTGTCCTTCTCTACCTCGCACAGGGAATTGCCGGCCTGCCGGTTTTCGCGGGCGGAATGTTCGGAGCGGCTTATCTGCTCGGTCCCACCGGGGGATATCTTATCGGTTTCGTTCCGGCGGTTCTTATCACAGGCCATCTTGCCGAACGAGGATGGGATAGAAAAGTTAGCACGGCCTTCCTGGCGATGCTTGCCGGAAATATCGCGATATATGCCTGCGGACTGCCATGGCTGGCGCTTTACATCGGCGCGGAGAGAGTTTTCGCCCTCGGTCTAACCCCCTTTGTTACCGCGGATATTGTCAAACTCGTTCTCGCCGCATCTATACTTCCGGCAGGCTGGAAAGGCCTTCGAGCACTGAAGAACATTGAATAATCTTATCTGTTTCTCTCGATGTGCAATTATATATCCCGGCGGATTATTATCTTGCCGGGATTTTTTTGTTTCAATTTGCATTATCATCCACTATACTAACTGTAGACTAAAAGCTTCGCTTATTCTAAAGACTACGGGCATGATGTTTCCAGATTAACTCGCGATAGTCCTTTGAAACTAATCGAAGAAACTCAACTTAAGGAAATTCTAATGCATGTGGAAGAAGAGATATTTCAGCTCAGACGAAAAGTTCGTCAACTGGAAGAGCAAGTCGAGATACTGATGCGGAAACTAAACCTGAAATACGATAAGAGAGAAGACGAAATTCCGCCTGAGGTTTACGATTGGCTTCTGCAGGGCAAGAAAATAGAGGCAGTAAAAGCTTACCGCGAAGCAACAGGGGCATCTCTGAAGACCGCTAAGGAAGTTATCGAGTCATTGGGACTCCAATAAACCGAAAATTTAACCGAGTATACATGCGGATGAAAAAAATTCTCATATTATCATACGATGTCAACCCATACCTGGGTTCGGAAGCCGGCAAAGCTCATTTTTGGCTTCTGGCAATCGCCGAAAACTACAACATCGATGTCTTCGTTCATAACAAACATCGCGAGGATATCGAGACCTATCCTTACCCCGAAAACATTCATTTCTCTTTTGTGAAAACAGACCCCCGAAAAGAAACAGAATACGCCAGGATAAAGCGTTATGACAAGGTAAACCAGCTTTTCCTCGATGCCGTAGAAAAGACATTTATTGAAAGGACTCGGTCAGGCGAATATGAATTCGTCCATTTTCTTACGCCCTCGAGTATTTTCGCTTACAATGATTTTTTCAAGAAAGCGAATTTTAAATATGTTGTCGGGCCTTTAGGCGGCGGAATCCCTACTCCAAAAGGTTTTGCAAAACTTCTTTCGTTTAGAGAATACTTCATCGACAAATATCGAAACCTATATTATAGCATGCTCAAAAGGAAACGCATCTACGTTGAATATTATGAAAGCGCCTCCAGGCTGATTATAGGCACGGACTACCTTTATGATTTCTTGCCTACCTCTACACATGAAAAAACGGAAATCCAATTCGATACTTTGGTCGATATGGATGAATTATCCGATGATAATAGATCACCGGAAAAACGAAATAATGGCAATATTATTAAAATCATTTATACTGGAAGACTAAGTCCGCAAAAAGGTATCAAAATGTTATTTGAAGCCTTCTTGATAACCAAAGAGAAAGAAGCGGAAATCGGCCATAATTTGTGTTTGGAGATTTTTGGGGACGGCTCGGAACGAAAGCGAATCGAAGCTTTGGTGAATAGATATAAACTTGAAAAAAGTGTATTCATCCACGGCAATGTTCCCCGCAAAGAGGTATTGCAGAATTTGAAATCCGGGGATTTATATTGTCTCCCAACAATTCGAGAACCCGGAGGCCAATCCATCCTCGAAGCAATGGCCGCAGGTCTTCCGATAATCACTTCCGACTACGGCGGCCCGAAATTCAGCGTTACAGATGACTGCGGAATCAAGATCCCCGTCGATAATTACGATAATTACGTCAGCAATCTTGCCGATGCCATAATCAAACTCGCCGAGGACGAACCCCTTCGCCGAAAAATGGGAGAAGCCGCGCGGAAAAGAGTTCGGGAAGAATTCTCCCTCGAAGCCCTGAAAAATAGGATTCCAGAGATTTATGAAGAAATAAATTAAAAACATGTATTGACAATGCTTAATCGCTGTGTAATATTTATACAGGAGGTGATACACAATGATAAGACTCAATATCACAATACCAAATGATATAGCCGAGAAACTCTCAAAGGAGAAAAACAAAAGTAGATACATCGCTGAAGCTCTATCAGAGAAATTTAGACGCGAAGAAAAAAAGCGTCTCGAAAAATTGATGATAGAGGGATACAAAGCGAGTCGCGAAGAGGATAATACAATTGTAGAAGACTGGGATCAGGCGGGATTAGAGAAATGGGATTGAATAACTATCCACGCCGAGGAGAGAACTATCTGGTTAATCTTGATCCGACAATCGGTGCGGAAATAAACAAAACTCGACCGGCAGTTATAATTTCAAATGACTTGAACAACAAGTATTCGGAAACAGTAACTATCATACCGATTACTTCAAAAGTTGCCAAAGTATATCCCTTTGAAGTGATTTTGACTTCTGGCACCCTATCTGGACTTGAAAAAAAATCGAAGGCAAAATGTAGTCAGATTCGAACGATTGACAAATGCCGCTTGCATAAAAGAATGGGACGAGTCTCCGACTCGGAACTTGAAGAAATCGAAAAAGCAATCATATTGCACCTTGGTTTTTATTACGAAGAGTGAGTTCGATTTTGTTCTGCTCTTCAGATTTCCCTTGCGCAAAGCCCTCCTCTTCAACTATCATTTACTAAGATAAAAGCTCACGTTTTTCCTCGGGAGAAAAAATGTTCAAAAAAATCCTCATGGCCTCGATTTTCTTCGCAGTAACGATCTTGGCTCAAGGCCTTGTCATCGACCACACCTGCACCGACCTCTCCCTGGTTCCGACCGAATGGATAGATTCGGTCAAGGCCAATGTAGATATGCATTATGCTCACACATCCCACGGCGGCCAGCTGATTTCCGGGCTGGACACCATAATGTCCGCCGACGGCTTCTATGCCTACGATGCCGGATGGTGCTCTCTGCCGTCCACTCCGGGCGCCTTCTGCATCTTCGACGGCCAGGATATCGGCGACGACTACATCTCCCCAGACCTCTACTGGGAAACCGCCGACGGCATGAACAATACCCGAGACGTCCTCGACGGCAACCCCTCGATTCGCTACACAATGTGGGCATGGTGCGGCCAGCCGGCCTATTACAGCGCCGACCAAATCGAAGCCTACTGCGAAAGCCTCGATGTCATCGACTCCGAATATCCCGAAGTTACTGTGATTTACATGACCGGACATGCCCAATACAACGACTGGGACGGCTGGAACCGTTACCATAACAACAATATCATACGCGATTATTGTCATGACAACGGCAAACCCCTTTTCGATTTCGGCGACATCGACGCATGGTGGTTCAACTCCGGAACCTCGGCATGGGAATACCACACATACGACTACGACAGCGAGGAAATCCCCCTCGAACATCCCCATTACGGGCCGGAAGTGATCGCCCACACATCGTGGGAAAACTGCGAACATAAGGGCGCGGCCTTCTGGTGGATGATGGCGCGTCTCGAAGGCTGGGGCGGCCCGGTGGGTATCGCAGAAAATGGACGACTGCCCTCAAAAGCCAAAATTTCCATCTCGCCGAATCCCTTCAATTCGGCGTGTCGAGTTTCCATCGATGGCGATTTTACGGGCAATATCTATATAATCGATATCTCCGGGCGAATCGTGGACTGTATAGCTATTCAAAATGACGATAAGTCGGCAATCTGGAGGCCATCGGACGAAATCTCGAATGGAATCTATTTCGCGAGGATACTCGACGGCGAAAAAATTGCTTCAGCACGTCTTGTCCTATTGAGATAGAGTCATTGTCAAATGCCTTGCCAATGCGGGATTTAGCGGAACAAATCGGTCATTTCATAATTGATTTGCTCGAAAGCCCTTTTATCCGTAAATTGAATAAGATGACAAGTTGCGGGTATGAAAGGATGAATATGCGTGAAAAGCTCTGGAAAATAAACCTTATCCTGCTGGTTCTGATTGCCGTGTCGAGCGCCTTTGCGAGAATGCCCCTCGAATTTCAGCGTGGCAGGCGCGCTCTCGAAGAGGGTCGTTATGACGACGCCCTCCGCGATTTCGAACGATCCCTTAATCAGCGCGGAGTTACCGAGTTGGACGAGGCCCGTATTCATCGAGCGATGGCGCAGGCTTATATCGGAATGAAAGACTGGGAAGCCTCCGCCGACCAGTTAAAAAAGGTAATTGCCCAATCCCCCGGCGGAAGAATGCGTATCGACGCCGAGGAAATCCTTCGTATCGTTACCGCCCCCGAAGACCCCAATGTCCGTGTCGAAAATCTCGGCCCTGCGGTAAACAGCCGATACGAGGAACTCGCACCAGTTATCTCCCCCGACGGCAAAACCCTCTATTTCATAGTTGACGGCTCCCCCCACGGCTACGGCAAACAGGATATTTACTTCTCCCGCAAAGGCGAAGACGGCGAATGGCGGCCAGCGGAAAATATCGGCCCGCCGATGAACACCGAGGGACACGACGGAATCCTCTCAATCTCTCCCGACGGCACCTCCGCCCTTCTCGGCGGAAAATATCTCCCCGGCGGACGGAAGGGCAACGGCCACAGCATAGCTCACCTCAAAGGCGGAAAATGGCGCGACCCGGTCGATGTCGAAATCCACGATTATTCTAACGACAATCTTCTGACCAGTGCGTTTTTATCGACCAGCGGCAAATACCTTTTCCTCGCCCTCGAACGCAAAGAGGGTTTCGGCGACCTCGATCTATACATTTGTTTCAAAAATGCCGACGGCAGTTGGACTGCCCCTCTTAATCTCGGCGCGGACATCAACACCAAAGGCACAGACGGCACACCCTTCCTCGCAACCGACGAGAAAACCCTTTATTTCTCCTCCAATGGCCACCCCGGCCTCGGAAGCCAGGATATGTATAAAACCGAACGCCTCGATGAAACATGGACGAACTGGAGTAAGCCGGAAAATCTCGGCAAACAGGTCAACTCGGCGGGTTGGGACGCATATTACACTATCCCCGCGTCAGGCGACATCGCATATTTCGTTTCCAGCGGCTCCGGCAGTATTGGTATGAGCGATATCTGGATGATAACCCTCCCCCAAGCCGCCCGTCCGGGGGCTGTGGTTACCGTTTCCGGCAGGGTGATGACCCCGGATTCCATCCCCCTCGGAGCGGAAATATCGTGGGAAAAACTCGCAAACAGCGAAAATATGGGGTCGGCAAAAAGCAACGACGTTACAGGCGAGTATATGATTGTCCTGCCCGTGGGAGAAGCCTACGGCTACGTCGCCGAAAAGGAAGACCACCTTCCCGCCAGCGAAAACCTCGACCTCACCGACGCCGAAGCCTACGCCGAAATCCGCCACGACATAATTCTGACACCCATCAAACGCGGCGCCCAGACTGTTCTGCGGAATATCTTCTTCGACTTCGATCAGGCGACCCTGCGCCAGGAATCCGTGAGCGAATTGACACGAGTCCTCGAGCTTCTCGACGACAATCCGAAACTCATCGTCGAAATCGCGGGCCACACCGACAGCATAGGCACCGCAGGCTATAACGAAAGACTATCGAAAGACCGCGCTCAGTCCGTCGCGAACTGGCTTATCGAAAATGGAATCGATGCCGGAAGGATGACTGTCAAGGGCTACGGCGAATCTCAGCCCATCGCGGATAATGCTACCGAAGAGGGTATGCAGAAAAACCGCAGAGTAATTTTTGAAATTATCGACCTTTAGGAGGGAAAATGGACGAAAACATACAACCTTATCAAACTCCGGCAACCCCACCGTTGAATCCCATCGCGAGCAACCCCTGGGATAATCGGAAAGAACTCGGCTTTTTCACCGCCCTGTTCAGAACTATTGTTCAAGTCATTAAAGAGCCGTCGAAGTTCTTCAGGGAGATGAACAAAGAGGAAGAATACACCGAACCGCTCTTTTTCGGCGCCATGACCTCGATATTCACGATGATTATCAGCTATATCTGGGTAATTCCCCTTGTGTTTGTTATGCCCTTGATGCTGGCATCTTTCGGGGAGAGTTCCACCGAGGTTTTCGCCAACAGTATGGGATCGATTTTCCAGATGGTATTCCAGCTTGTTTTTGGAATAATCTGGATAGTCCCCGGCCTGTTTATCAACGCCGGGATTCTGCATCTCGGACTGCTGATTTTCGGCGCGAACAAGAATGGTTACGCGAACACATTCAAAGTAGTCTGCTACTCGACAAGCGCGAGTGCTCTGGGTGTAATTCCCATAATCGGATGGCTTCTGGCGCTATATAAAATCGTCGTGGAGATCATCGGCCTTCGGGAAACCCACGAGACTACCACCGGCAAAGCTATTCTGGCGTGGATAATCGTTCCGGCAATATGTTGCCTTCTCGCGATGGTAGCCATAATCCCCTTCATCGGCGCTATTCTGATGGCGATAGGTCTCGATTAAGCTCAGAAAAGTAAATCCTGCTCGAATCGACCTCTAACTTATTTGCCAGCGCTATGCCTAAGTTTAAAGCAACTCAGCGGACAACCGAAGTCCGCTGAGTTTGGTTATGCCCCTAAGGGTTTAAATATTCTTATATTTCCTTATTCGCCCCTGCGGAATCATACGAACATTGAGCCTCGCGGTGCACTGACTTAAACGGACACTGAGCTTGCCTACAGCATGGCTGGGTCGAAGTGTCCACCTTCTCTATTGAGCCTCTCGAACTTCCTATCTTTGTTCAAATCACACCGCAAAATCCCCCTTCTATAAATAACAGTTGACATATATTTTCGAAGATATTAATTTGAATCGAGGAGCGCAAATCATTTAAGAAGAGGGATATCATGTCCGACAAAAGATGCCCCTACTGCGGGGGACTTATCAATGAGGGATTCTGCACCCACTGCGGAGCAGTAGTCCCCCCTGAAAAACAGGTCGATCCGTCCAGTGCGCCGGAAATGCCGCCTATCCATGAACCAAGCTATTCCCGCTATTCCTACGGGGACGAACCTGTTCCATGGGAACGCATGGACGAACTCGGTTTCTGGACAGCGTTATCGGAGACAGTGAAAGAGGTTCTCGGCACTCCCGAAGATTTTTTCTCGAGGCTTTCGCCCTCGGGAGGAATCGGCAAACCGCTTCTATACGGCGTTATCCTGGGGGTTATCGGTGTAATTTTCGGGCAAATCTGGGTGATGTTGGCTGACGCCATAGGCTTAAGCGCTTCCGGAATGATGGGCGGCGGCTTTTCCGACGCGATGACTCAGCATTCCACAGGCCTTTTGGCTGGCATAATGAATATTCTCATGTCCGTCGTTGCTATACCTATCGGGCTTTTCTTCCTTTCGGGAGTCCTTCATCTAATGCTTATGATCCTCGGCGGAGCGGACGAGGGTTTCGAGGCGACTTTCCGTGCTGTATGTTTCGCCCAGACGGCTCAAATTGTTCAGATTATTCCAATTATCGGTAGCTTTGCGGCGGCAATATGGATTATCATTCTGCAGGTCAAGGCCCTTGCCAATCTCCACGACATCACGCCCGGAAAAGCTCTGCTGGCGATATTCCTCCCTGCTATCGTCTGCTGTTTCCTTCTGGTGCCTTTCGTTTGTATGATGGGCGGACTTGCCGGAATGGCCGCGGGGTAAATTGCAAGACAACCGGGAAATCGTCCATCCGATTCATGGCGTCTGGCCGGCCATTGGTATTTTGGGGATAATCACCGCACGCTATTACCTCTCCGCCCTGCCGCCGTCGATTATGATATGCCCTTCACGCACCCTTTTCGGCTTCCGATGTCCGGGATGCGGAAGCGGAGAGGCCGTCCTCGCTCTCACGGAGCTTCGCGTATGGGATGCTTTTCTGGCGAACCCCCTTTTCATAGTCGGCGGATTAGCTCTATCGATTTGGGGCGCGATTGCGGCTATAGGCTATTTCGTCGGTAAACCCTTGCCCCGGTGGGACACGACACCCCGCCGGAAAAACATCCTTCGCTACACGATAATTGCCGCTTTTCTGCTCAACTGGATTTACGAAGCCTTCATCTGGCCAATCTGAAGATGTTTTCGATGAGAACTAATGACATAACAATAATCGGCGCGGGGCCAGCGGGAATTTCTGCTGGAATTCAGCTTCTGCGAGCCGGGTTTTCTCCGATTGTTTTCGAGAAATCCCAGCCGGGCGGTCTTCTGCGCGAGGCTAACCTGGTCGAGAACTATCCTGGGTTTCCATTGGGAATAGCCGGAAAAGAGCTTTGCGAGCTTTTCCGACGGCAGTTCGAGCTTGTTGGAGGCAAAGTTTTTCATAGCGAAGTTCTCTCTCTCGAAAATCGAGATGGCAACTTCTCGATTCGAACTTCAGAAAATGATTTTTCGGCGAAGGTTGCAGTCGTTGCATCCGGGACGGTTCCGAAAACGCCGGAAGGGATAATTATCGACGAAGATGCCGCGGGAAATATTCACGACACGATTCTGGAACTCGAAAGTGTTTCCGGTGCCCGTATATTAATAATCGGCGCGGGGGATGCCGCCTTCGATTACGCTTTAAATCTATGCGGTCGCAATGAGATAGTAATTATTGGGAGAAGTTCGAAGCCCAAATGCCTGCCCCTGCTATTCCAAAGGGCAATGGCCGATTCAAATATTCGATTCAACCCCGGATTTTACATAAATAGAATCAGCAGAAATGGTTCGGGAATTGTCGTCCTGGGTTCGGAAAATTCCAGGCCTGCCGAAATTCGTGCAGATATCGTCCTACTGGCCATTGGACGCGAACCTGCGATAAAATTCCTCGGCGATAACATCATCGCCTGCAAAAAAGACCTTGAAAATGCGGGCTTGCTGTATTTTATTGGCGATGTTGCCAACGGCAGTTTAAGACAGACATCGATAGCCGTGGGCGATGGAATTCGAACTGCGATAACCATAACAGAAAGACTTAGAAAGATTTAGATATGCAAATTTTAGCTCGAACGGGAACAGAAGATCTGGCTATGGTTTACATCGCGGAGGCGGAAAACGGTGAATTTGTAGAATTCGCGGAATCCCTTCAGCCCCCTTATCCGCGGGACAAAAAGTGGGTCTTGACCGTCTCGACCCTCTTCGGATGTCCTATCTCATGCCGTTTCTGCGACGCCGGAGGCGGTTACCGCGGCCCCATATCCGCCGATGAGATTTTGTATCAGATCGAATATCCAATTCGAAAGCACTTTCCCGAGGGAAGAGTGGAAGTTGAAAAATTCAAAATTCAATTCGCGCGAATGGGAGAGCCGTCTCTGAACTCGAACCTCCTCGATCTTCTCGAAATCCTGCCGGAACGCCTCGATGCCCCGGGGATGATGATATCCCTTTCCTCCATAGCTCCGGCGGGAACGGAAGCATTTTTCGAAAGGCTTCTCGACATAAAAGAACGCCGCTATATCGGCAAGTTTCAGCTTCAGTTTTCCATTCACACCACCGACCCGGAAACCCGCAGATGGCTTATCCCAGCGAAAACCTGGGACATGGCGAAAATCGCTGAATACGGCAAAAGATTCCGTCGCCCGGAAGACCGCAAAATAACCCTGAACTTCGCAATCGCGGAGAATATCCCCGTCGAACCGGAGAAACTTCTCGAACACTTTCCGCCAGATAATTTCCTAATAAAGATTACGCCGATTAACCCCACCGAGAGAGCGCTGGAACATAGCCTTCGTTCCGGAGTCGAGACGGAAACAGACTGCGAAGTTTTCGATGCTTTTATGGATGCCGGCTACGAAACCATCCTGAGCATCGGCGAAAAGCGGGAAAACCTTATTGGAAGCAACTGCGGCCAATATATCAACCGTTTCAAATCGAAGGCGGAGACGGTACCGGGAGCTTATGATTCGGCCTTCGAGACAGTATCGGAGGCATGATGACAAATCTGGCAAATAACGACTCCCTTCGGGCAAAGGTCCTCGAACTCCACGCGGAGGCCCCGCTAATCGACCTGCATGCGGACAGTTTTTCCTGCGATAAGGACACGTCGAAATTTATTCATGGCTGGGCTGGCAAGCACATGGATTTGCCTCGAATGCTCGCTTCGGGCATATGGGGGGAAGCATTCAGCTTGTTCGTCCATCCCCGTTGGGCCGACGGCGACGAAAAAGGATGGCTGGAACTTGCCGAAATGGAGCTGGAGAATATTCATCGGGCAATCGAAGAATCGGACAAACTCGCCCTCGCCACAAATTCAGCCGAAGTTCTCGCGAACGCGAAGAGGGGCCAGGTTAGTGCGATTATTGAAATAGAGGGCCTTCATCCCCTTTCCGGCGAAATTGACAGGATAGACTGGTTTTTCGAGCGGGGGGCGCGAATTTTCACCCTAACCTGGAACAATTCCAATTCATGGGCGGCCTCCTGTATGGCGGAAGAGAATTCGGGGCTTACTTCCGCTGGACGGGAAGCCATCGCGCGAATAAATTCCCTTGGCGGTCTTGTCGATTTCTCCCATTCCGGCGAAAAAACTTTTTGGGACGCTATGGAGATCCTCGAAAAACCGCCTATATGCACCCATTCGTGTTGTAAGGCAATTAAAAACTCTCCTCGCAATCTCAGCGACGACCAAATTCGCGCCATGATAGACCATGACGGTGTTATCGGAATAAACTTCTTCCCGGGATTTCTGTCGTCGAAGAAATACAGTGCAACCGACGCGAGGGATGTCGCGGATCACATTCAGTATATCATCGGCCTTGGGGGCGAAAAAAATATCGGCCTGGGTTCCGATTTCGACGGCGTCCAGTGTCTGCCCGGAATGACAGACTGCACAGGTATCGTTAGCATCACCGAGGAACTCCTTCGGCGCGGAATCGCTGACGATGTAATTCTCGGCATTCTCGGACGCAATTTTCTTCGGATATTCTGAGTTTCTCTCCAGCGCACCGCTCGGGGCGTCGCGCGGCTATCGCCGCAAGGGGCGGCTTTAACAAAACTTAATCCTTAACCCACAATCTTCCAAAAGCCGCCCCTTGCCTTCTCCCGCCGCATTTTCGGAAAAGCGTTTTTCCGAAAATGCTATGGGAGAAGGCGCGACGCCCCGAGCTTTCAACTTGCGGCTGTCGGACTTTTTCGCTATAATACATTTCTATGATTTAGGCTGTCAGAATGGAGTTTCAAATTGGAAAGCAAACAGATAAGGTCGAAATTTCTCGAGTTCTTCAGGACGAGGGGACACACGGTTGTTCAATCCAGCCCGCTTGTGCCTATCGGCGATCCGACCCTTCTTTTCGCCAACGCCGGAATGAACCAGTTCAAAGAATATTTCCTCGGCAAAACGGAACCGCCCTATAATCGCGCGGCTTCGGCGCAGAAATGTATGCGCGTTTCGGGCAAACACAACGATCTGGAGGATGTCGGCAGAGACGGCACCCATCACACTTTTTTCGAGATGATGGGGAACTGGAGCTTTGGGGACTATTTTAAGAAGGGCGCGGTCGAGATGGCGTGGGAGCTTCTCACCGACGGCTATGGCCTGGACCCCGACCGCCTTTGGGCTACGGTTTACACCGACGACGACGAGGCGGAGGAAATATGGCGCAAGATATTGCCCTCCAATAAGATACTCCGATGCGGAGCCAAGGACAATTTTTGGGAAATGGCGGCTACAGGGCCATGCGGCCCCTGCTCGGAAATTCATTACGACATGGGTTTCGGGCAAGGCTTGAAACCTAACGACCCGGGCGGACGATTCGTCGAGATTTGGAATTTGGTTTTTATGCAGTTTTTCAAAGACGAATCGGGCGCGATGGAGCCTCTGCCCCAACAGCACGTCGATACCGGCCTCGGTTTCGAGAGGCTCGTTTCGATTCTTCAGGGATGCGAGGAGAATTACGAAACAGACTTATTCGCACCGATAATCTCGAAAATCGAGGAAAGAACCGGTGCTGAATACGATAACCCCGATGAATCCGTTGCTATCAAGGTGATGGCCGACCATATCCGCGCGTTGGCTTTCGCCATCGCCGACGGCGCCCTGCCGGGAAACGAAGGGCGCGGTTATGTTCTGCGAAGAATCCTTCGGCGCGCGGCGAGATTTTCACGCAAGATAGACCATCGCGAACCCATTATGTTCCGCCTCGTAGCTCCCCTGACAGATATCATGGGCGATGTTTACCCCGAACTGAAATCTAAAAATGAGCACATTGTCCGCGTGATAAAAGCCGAGGAGGAAAGCTTCGCGCAAACTCTGGATATCGGCCTCGAACTTTTCGAAGACCTCGTAAAAAAGGCTCAGGATAAGGGCGAGATGACCATCTGGGGCGAGGACGCTTTCAAGCTTTACGACACCTATGGCTTCCCCGTGGATCTGACCGAGTTGATGGCCTCCGAACGCGGCCTTATAGTCGATCATGTCGGTTTCGACCGGGAAATGCAAAAACAGCGCGATCGTTCCCGCGGGTCGGCCAAATTCGCTGTCAAACACGATTTGGGCGCGGGTGACTGGATAGAAAAAACCGAGGGGGATGATTCGAAATTCGTCGGTTACGAGAAAAACGAGGATCAAGCAAAACTGCGAAGATACCAGATAGACGGCGACAAAATCAAACTCATCCTCGACCAAACCCCTTTCTACGCTGAGTCCGGCGGCCAGGTGGGAGATGTCGGCGAAATCATCGGCGACGGCTGGAAAGCTATAATCGAAGATACGGTGAAAGAAAGCGAAAGCTTCGTCCATATTGGTAGAATCGAGGGCGAAATAGGCGATTCCGCCGACGTCATCGCACGCATCGATGCCGACCGCAGAGACTCTATACGACGGAATCACACGGCGACTCACCTGCTTCATTTCGCATTGCGGAAGGTTCTGGGCGACCACGTCCACCAGTCGGGCTCCCATGTCGCACCCGACAGATTCCGTTTCGACTACACCCACTTCGAAGCCCCCTCCAGAGCCCAACTGCGCAAAATCGAACGAATCGTGAACGAAGTCGCGATGGCGGATATTCCCGTATGCTCGCGGGAGATGGCTTACCGCGAAGCCCTCGATAAGGGTGCTATAGCCCTATTCGGAGAAAAATACGGCGACAGTGTTCGAGTAATCTCGATAGAGGCCGTATCTCAGGAGCTTTGCGGCGGCACACATCTGACTCGAACAGGCGAAATGGGCGCTTTCCTGATTCGCTCGGAAGGCTCCGTAGGAAGCGGCCAGCGCCGAATCGAAGCCGTAACCGGCGGCGGCGTCCTCGAATGGATAAACATCCTCCGCGAGAATCAAAACGAGATTGCAGGAATACTCAAAGCAGGACAGGGCGAGGACCTGGTGGAAAAAACCCGCGCCATTATCGCCGAACGAAAAGAGCTGGAAGACATTATCGAAGAACTTCGACGCGAACAGACCGGCGATACCGCAGAACTACTCGTAGAGAAAGCCTCGACATATCCCAGGGGCAGGTTCATCGTCGAAGAAGTCAAAGTAAACGACCGCGAGCAATTGGCGAATCTGGTGGATGAACTCAAAGACAAACTCTCTTCCGGAGCGGTTTTCCTGGTCTCTGAAATCGATGGCAAAATCGCGCTCATATCCGGCGTAACCCCGGACTTGATTGAAATCGGAGTCCACGCCGGAGACCTGATAAAAGGCGCGGCAGGCGTTACCGGCGGATCCGGCGGCGGAAGACCGGATTTCGCTCAGGGCGGCGGCAGAGATGCCTCCCTCGTTCCGGACGCCCTCGAATGGGTTCGCGATCAGCTCAAAACCAAACTCAGAGGATAATTGCCGAGCACGCCAATACATAATGCCAGATTCCTGGCTATCGACCTCGAAATGACCGGCGTCGATCCTCGAGTGCACGAGATTGTCGAAGTCGCCGCAGTCCCCTTCATAGGCCTTACCCTGGGCGAAGAGGAGGCCTTTTATTCCGAAATCAAACCGGAAAGATTTGTGCCCTCGAAATCCAAAGCCGTCCACGGCCTTCATGGACGCGAATTGTCCCATGCACCTCCTGTTCAAAAAGTTCTGCCGGAATTTCTCGATCTTTTTCGCGGAAGAATCCTCATCACCCATGGCCCCGATGTCGATGTTAGATTTCTCGCGGAGAAATCCCGAATCGTGGGGATGGAACCGCCATTGAGGCCGGTAATCGACACCTCGAAACTCGGCTTAAGCGTCTTCGGCGATTTCACAAAACGCCCCAGCCTGAACGATCTGCTCGGAAGGTTCGGCCTTTCGCGTCCGCGGGACCAGCATAACGCCCTTTCCGACGCCATCCTCACCGCGAAAGTTTTTATCGGCACTGTGATACAACTAAAAAAAGCGGGCAAAGCCGCTACAGTAATGGAATTACTTCGATTAGGGGGAGCTTGAAATGAAATCGTTCAACCTCGAAAGATTCACTCACAACTTGCGCGAAAAAAACCGCGGTCTTTTCGTCCTCCTCGACCCGGACAGCGCCCCGCCAGCGGAACTTGCCCGCAAAGCCATTATCGCGGAAGAATCCGGCGCGGATGCTATATTGATAGGTGGCAGTTTTCTCCTTCGCAATGGTTTCGATGAAACTATTCGAGAAATCAAGACCGCTGTCGATCTGCCGGTTATAATTTTCCCCGGCAACGGCTACCAGATTTCACCCCATGCCGACGGCCTGCTTTTTCTTTCGCTGATATCCGGTAGAAATTCCAGATGGCTCATCGAAGAGCAAGTTCACGCCGCCCCGCGAATCGCCGAGATAGGCCTTCCGACCCTACCAACCGGCTATATGCTCATCGAATCCGGCAACATCACATCCGTGGCCTTTATCAGCGACACAACTCCAATTCCCCGTGGAAAACCGGACATCGCCGTAGCCCACGCCCTCGCCGCAGAGCTTCTCGGCATGAAAGCCCTCTACCTCGAAGCCGGAAGCGGTGCGGAAATGGCAGTCCCTCCCGGGATGATTTATTCCATCAAGAAAAAATGTAGCCTGCCCCTCTTCGTGGGCGGGGGAATCCGTTCTGTTCAAACCGCCGAGGCTTTAAAAAAAGCCGGTGCGGACTTCATCGTTGTCGGCACGGCTTTCGAAGAAGCCGCCGATTCGCACTTTTTAAGCGAGCTTTCCACTTTGTTCTCGTAGAGCAAAATCTTCTCAATGAAAAAGTGGATTTTGTAATCTTTTTCACTATAATAATAAGATATTTCCTTTTTCCCCCTCGGGAGGTTCGATGCGCAATTCTAAAATAGCCTGTCTCGCCCTGATACTAATAATTTCGGCATTCGCTCAACAATTCTCGCTTCAAATTAACTCATCACTCGACGGATATTTAATAGACCATAACGAGTATGTAAGGATAAATCATCCGGATGGCGTCCCAGCCGGTATTCCCGGCCAGCCCCAGTATCTAATTTCGAGCGAACACATCCTACTACCGCCAAATACCGAGTTATCTGATATCTCAATTAGCGGTGAAATGTGGGAACCCCTCGCCGAGGGCATTCCATTCCCCACACAACCGCCGGCGATACTATCCATAGGCGACCCCGGCCTCATCCCGCCCGACCCAAGCGCCTATTCCCGCGACCAATGGTTTCCCCAGTCTCCGCTTATCTCATACGCCCCAGGAAACCTCTCCGGTTACGGCATCGTGGGAGTTTGCGTGGCTCCAATCAGATGGAATCCGGCACGCGGAATCGCTGAAAGATTAGTATCATATCAGCTCGATATCGAATACAGCGATGACCGCGAGACCCGCATAGCCCCTAATCGACGGACTTTACGCGGCGCGGAACTCTGGAATCGGGCAGTTTCCGATATTGTGATTAATCCCGAAATGAAAGCCCAATACGCCTTAACCACCGACCCCTCCGCCTACGACTGGGCTATTTTCATTCCCGAAAGCTCCACCGAAGATATTTCCAGTCTCCTATGGCTACGCCGCTCCCAGGGACTGCGCGACACGGTCGTGAACCTCGGCGATGTTTACTCTGAATTCCCCGGAATCGACGACGCCGAAAAGCTCCGCAGTGCCATTCGCGACCTGTATCTCGAATACGGAATTACTTACGCCGCAATCGTAGGCGACCCCATGATTACGCCATACCGCTACGTTTTCGCTTTCGACTGCGAAGCGGGTTTTTATGAAGACGAAAATCAGATACCAGCCGACCTCTATTTCTCCGACCTCGACGGCGACTGGAACGCAGACGGAGACACCATCTGGGGCGAAATTGCCGACTCCCTCGATATGTTTCCCGATGTCTTCGTAGGAAGATTTTCCCTCTTTCCCGCATCTCACCTCGAGGGCTACATCGACAAACTAATGACCTACGAAACCTTCCCCTCCGAGGATTTCGCCAAAAGCGGCCTGATGTTAGCTCAGGTTCTCTGGACCTCGCCATACACCGACGGCGCAATTTTCAAAGACGAGATAATAAACGACATCCTCCCCGACGATTTTAATGTCGGCACAGTTTACGGCAGTTACGGCGGAGACGCCGTCATGGCGGTTGACAGCCTCGACACAGGCCCGAATATGATAAACCACGCCGGCCACGCCAGTCAGTCAGTTATGTGCATAGGCCACGGAAGCTGTATCTGGCTCTCGGAAATGGACGAACTTACCAACGCCGGCAGGCCCTCCATCTTCGGCTCCATCGGATGCTGGCCGGCGGCTTTCGATAAGAACAGCATCGCCGAAAGATTTCTCAATAATGCTGACGGCGGGGGCGCGGCATTTATAGGCAACAGCAGATACGGATGGGGCTCCCCCGGCAACCCGGGTTTCGGATATTCGGAATTCCTCGATAGGGACTACTTCAAGCACCTTTTCAACGGCTATCCCGGTCTCGGCGAAGCCCTCGCGATGACGAAAATCGATTATATCCCCTACGCCCGCTGGGAAAATGTCTGGCGATGGGTGATAATGGAGCTTAATCTCCTCGGAGACCCAGCAACCGACGCCATCATCGGCTGGGATGAGGTTTGCATGACATACGAAATCGAGGGGGAAAACATCGGCCTTTGGTCATGCACCGGCGATTATCATATCGAGGGTATCTCCGTGAGCGCTTTCGATAACCACGGCCTCCTGGAAACGGCAATCACCGATGCCTCCGGGTTCGCCAATCTGAATATTTCCGGGGCTACGGCTCCCGTTTACATCACCGCACGGCTAAAAGGCCTCGGTGTTTGGGCGGATACCCTCACATCCATAGGCTCCGGCTTTTTCAGATATTCCTTCGCCGATGAATATGGATATTCCGACGGCACAGCTGATCCCGGGGACACGCTAAAAGTCGTGTTCTCCTTCGGCGGGTTCGACTCGGACATTTCGGGAATTTTCTGGGCGCCAACTTCAAACTTCGGCGATCCCGTCGTCGAATCCCCCACTTTGCCGGATTTAGACTCAGGAAGTTCCACTCAGGTTTGGGCGAACTTCGTCATTCCGGACGATCCCGCGCCTAATGCCAAACTGACCGTGAATCCTAATATAAGCCACTCCGGCGGAGATATCGGATATCCGGTCTCCTTTGAACTCAACATTGCAGATTTCCAAATCCTCGGCGCGGTTCTTGTCGATGACGACTCGACCTTCGAAGACGGTGAAACGGCGAGATTGTGGGTTAATCTGAAAAATATCGGCGATGGCAACCATGGCGCTCAAAACCTCGACCTTAACTGCCCCGACGGCGAATTCGCTATCTCCGGCTCTCCAGCGCTGATACCCGCAAGTTCTCCCGGAGACACTATTTCCGCGGGACCTTTCGATATAGAATGGGCAACGGGAGCAGAAATTAAACCCGTTGTAGAAACTCAAGCCATTATCGGCGACGACGAACACCAGCTTTTCATTTCCACACGCGCACTCGGATTCGAGCATGATGTCGAAACCGGCGAAAGCCCTTTCAATATAACATCTGGAGTTAACCGCTGGCACAGAACAACTCGACGTGCCCATTCGGGCTCCTACTCATGGTGGTGCGGGGACCAAATCCTCGGTGAATACCTGCCGAATATGGAAGATACCCTCTACTCCGACCCCTTCGTCCTCGGCGCCGACGCCGAACTCTCCTTCTTCGCCTACATGAACTTCCCCACCTACGGCTCCGACGGCGTGAGTGTGGAATTCGTCGGCACCCACGAGACTGTTCGTGTCGATTACCTCGGAAGCGGAGGAGCATTGCTCTCCTTTATAGTCGGGTGGGCGGAATACCGCTACAGCTTCGACGACACACCCTTCGAGCCGGGGGACACGATTCAGGTTCGATTCCGTTTCTCCAGCGATTCCGACGACGAAGAGCAGGGCGTTTTCATCGACGACGTCAAACTCATCTGCGCTTCCACGGAGTTCACCACCTCGGTCGGCGTATCTTCCCAATTGCCGGAACGAATAGGCCTCGAGGTTTTTCCGAACCCCTTCAACGCCAGCCTTAATATCCGTGTGGAAGGCAAAATCTCATCCTCCGCAAAGCTGGCTATTTTCGACATCGGCGGAAGATTGGTCGATGACCTGTCTATTTTCTCAAACAGCATAGTATGGGACGGAATCGACATCGACGGCAACGACGCCCCCTCCGGGCTTTATTTCATAAGATTGATAGACGGCGACAGAGTTTTCACCGCGAGGGCGGTTCTTCTAAAATAAAATTCAGATACTTCGGAGTATCAAATGGCGAAACGATTTCTTCTCCTATTCACGCTTGCGATAAGCTTAAGCACGGTATTTGCAACGGATTTGCCCCGGCATGAGAGCGAACTTCTCAACTTTTCGGCAAATCCCTTTTTATCATCACAGGGCATCCCTTCTCCTGCCCTTCCGGAACTTGAATTCACGGGCTTCGAACGGGAATTCGGTTATTACATCGTCCAGTTCAATGTTCCTCTGGATAATTCCGTGCGAGAGAAAGTAATCGCAATTGCAAAAGAGACCCCCCTCGGCGCGGAAAGTTTCGGTTATATTCCCGACAATGCTATTGTATATCGTCTGTCGAAAAAATACCTCGACGAAATCCGCGCCCTTCCGGAAGTCCGATGGGTAGGCCCTCTGGAGCCGCAGTTCAGAGTCAGGCATGTTCTGTTTGATGAGAACCCGAGACCGGATGAGGACGGCAGAATAAGGGTAAACGTCAAACTATTTTCCGGCGAGAATTTTCAAGACCTCATAGTGAAACTCGGCGAAATCGAGCTCGAGGTTGTAGAATCGGGGTCCGCAAGGCTACATGAGTTTGTCCTTTTTTCTCTCGAACCCCAATCTGTTAGGGAGTTCGCGATAATCGTGGCCAATCACGAGGCCACCCAATGGGCGGAACGCAGAATGCCAAAATACCCCAATAACGACTGGTCCCGCTGGATAAATCAATCATACAGCACCTCCGGAATGGGAAGTGTCGGGTCGGGCTGGTATGCACAGATGACAGCGGACGCCACAAAGACACCGATTCACATCCGCGGAATCTACGGCGAAGGCCAGTTAGTGGGAAGCTCCGACACCGGTGTAGATACCACATCTATATACTTCTGCGACCCCGGTGTAGCTGTGCCTAAGATAAACTTTGGAACATCGACCAACTGGACCACGACTGTGCCCGATTACGGCCACCGCAAGATTCGAGCATACAGCAGACATACTGTGGGCAGTAGTTCAAGCGATTATGCCGACGAAGACGACGGCCACGGCTCCCACGTCAACGGCTCTATCGGCGGAAATAACGAGGCTCACAATCCGCCGAACACAACTTTCGACGCCGGCGACGGAATGGCGCCCCTATGCCGTTTGACCTTTTCCGATTTATCCAACCCTTCGGGAAGCCTGATTGTCCCTTCAAATCTGAGTAATACTATATTGAAGTTCGCATACAACCACGGCGCGCGACTGCACACCAATTCATGGGGAAGTAGATATTCAAGGCCGAATCATGGAACTCATCCATACAATGACGAATCCGCGGATGTCGATGAGTTTACATGGTTTAACAAAGATTTTCTGATTTTCTTTTCAGCGGGAAACAGCAATACTGACCAGGGCTATTGGTATCCTCCCGACGGTATAAACGGAGAAGGCCTTGGAAAAAATATCGTGACCGTCGGCGCCGCGGAATCAGGTTCCGGTTCGGGAAACTCCAGCTGGACTAACCCGGGAAGCACATCCGATAATAACCCCGAAGATAACGCATCTTTTTCCTCTCATGGCCCTTCTTCAGAGGGCATGATGAAGCCGAACCTTACCGCATGCGGTGGATGGTATATTTTCTCCGCACGAGGATTGGCAAGCGGTTCGATGTGCCATACCGGCATGACAAACATGGGCGGGACTTCCATGTCCTCACCCACCACAGCGGGGCTTGCGGCACTGGTGCGCGAGTATTATGAAGACGGCTTCTATCCCACAGGCGCGGCAGTCAGCGGAGATGGTTTCAACCCTTCGGCCGCTTTGGTCAAAGCCACTCTGCAAGCATCATGCAGGAACATGACCGGGGCATATACAATTGACGCCATGGGAAATTCCGGCCATCAGGATGTTCCTTCGATGGGTCAAGGATGGGGCAGAGTTACCCTCGACGACGCTCTTTATTTCGATGACACTCACGGCACCGATACGCGCAACCTCGAAGTTCACGATATTTCTCCTGGATTCAGTTCCACAGGATCTCATCATTACGTAGTCAGTTGCGGCCCTTCGACTTCGGAGTCTTTCAAGGTTGTCCTGAGCTATTCCGATTATCCAAGCACACCCGGTGCATATTCCGTCGTGAACAACCTCAATCTTGAAGTTCAGGTTAACAGCAGTTCTTATAAGGGCAATGTTTTCGCGTCGTCCGGCGCTCGTTCGGTTACCGGCGGCAGTTACGACAATCTCAACGTGGATGAAGTGGTATGGTTAAACGGTTCGACTGTGGCATCTCAGCAGGTCGATATCTATGTCCACTGCACATCGGTGCCGCAGGGGCCTCAACCTTATGCCTTAGTCATTCTCGGCGATCTTTCTCCCAACGAGCCGAATCTCGTTTATTATGACCACGATATCGACGACGGTGCCGGCGACGGCGACGGCTACGCTGAAAAGGACGAAACTATCAACATGCCGATTTGGCTGGAAAACCTCACCGGAAGCGCCCCCGCTACTACAGTTACAGCAAATGTTACCGAAAGCGACCCATATATAAGTTTCACAGACAATTCCCTGACCTGGCCGGACATCGCCCCCGGAGCCAACCAGCGGTCGAACGCCGATCATTGCACTTTCGTTGTTGCCGATGACGACGCGACATGCGGTCACGTCGCAACAATCACCATAAACTGGTCCGCCGACGGCGGCACTTACACGGGAAGCGACGATTTCGACATCACTCTCGGATGTCCCGCGCCGATTCTCGAATATGACAGTCATGTTATCGACGACAACGCTGGAGGCGACAACGATGGCTACCCCGAGCCGGGAGAATCAATAATTCTGCCGGTAACTTTGAACCATATCGGCGGCGCGAATGCTCAGGATGTTTCCGCGACCCTTTCCACGAGCGACCCATACATCACAATCACCGACGGCAATGCCGTCTGGCCGGATATCGCGGTCAGCGGCACGGAACAGTCCCTAGCCGACCATTTCGGTTTCGATGTCCTTCCCACTTGTCCCGACGGCAGGGAAGTTACGTTTACCCTGAACTGGGAATGTTACTGCGGTTCCGGTTCGGACAACATCGTAATCACTACGGGCGGACCCAAGCCTAAACTTGTTTATGTTGCACCTGCGGGAATCGACGACGGCGCGGGCGGCGACGGCGACGGTATTGCCGAAGCGGGCGAGACTTTCCGTATGGCGATTACCCTCGACAACAATATTGCGTCCAATGCCCACGGCATTTCAGGCACGATTTCCACCGGCGACGCTTATATTACAATAATCGACAACACTTCGGACTGGCCGGACATTCCGGGGTCGGGCAGTTCATCTTCCCTCGCGCCCCATTTCACAATCGAAGCCGATCCGCTGACGCCTTATCTTCATGACGCAACTATAAACCTCAACTGGACTGCGTGGTGCGGTTCCGGGAGCGAGGTTATTACCCTGACAATCGGCGATCCTGCGGACAATGCGCCATTAGCGCCGGCTCTTTACAGGCCTTTCCCCTTCGAACGAATCGGCGACGGCGCGGGTTCGACCGAGCCTTATCTTTCGTGGCTGGTGCCATCGGATACCGACGGCGACGCGCTTTATTTCGAGACCCGTTTCGGCACGAATTCGACAATGACGGGTGCGACGGCAATCGAGGGCGTGTCTGACGGAACTGGATTCTCTCCGGCGCCTCCGGTGGCCGAGGGGTCGGGCACATCGAATTACCATGTCAATTCGCAAGGCGAGGGAGCTCTATCCAACGGAACGACTTACTGGTGGGACGCCCGAGCACACGACGGCAACCGCTGGGGGGGATATTCTTCAAATCGCTCCTTCACCATAGACACCGGCAGAAGTCAGCCTGACTGGCATCAGACAACGAACGCCCAGTTCCAGACCGGCACTATAGATAATCTAACAGTGGATTCGGACAGGGTAATTTCCGGCCTTGGCGAGAATATAATCTTCGAGGATGATTTCGAGGGATATTCATCTCAGGCGGAATTCGAGGCGGAATGGACAGTCGTTGGCAGTAACGTTTACTGGTCAACCGACGCTTATGTATCTCCTTCACATTGCGTAAGAGTTACCGACAATTCGACATCTACACCTTATTATTTCTATCACACCTTTGGCCCGCTTGACAATGGATTCATGTCAGTTTGGAGTGCTTGCCTAAACACTTCCGACGAGGGCGAAATCATGAGATTCTACGATTCCTCGGCCAATAGAAAAGGTCAGGTCTATTATCGAGGAGGATGGGTAGCTTACTGGGACGGTACTTCACGCACGAATCTTCAGGAGATAGATCCAGCGACCTGGCTTAATTTCCGAGTGGATTTCGACCGCTCTGCAGATGAAATATACGTAACAATAGACGAAACTTCAGTTTATGGTCCTTTCTCATACCAGGATGGCGCTACAGAACTTTATTATATACTCTGTGGTCCAAGAGTAGATGGTTACACCGGCAGTTTGTTCTTCGATGACGTTCTAATAGGCCAGGAGGGCGGAGCCAGCGACGGCGAAATTATCTCCCAACCGATAGTCCTCGACTGGAACAGCGGCTACACGGCGTGGGACATGGCCACCTGGACTCAGGGCACAGACGATTCCGTGGTAATAGTCTGCGACTACCGGGATTCCGGCGTGTGGACTCCCTTCGATTCAACAACAACAACCGGAACTACCGGAACCCTCGATCTTTCCGGCCTCGGCGCCGAAGACACGATTCGTCTTCGCGGCAAGTTGGTAACATCCGGCGGCAATCAGGCCGAACTTTTCGATTGGTCAGTAAGCTGGGCATCGGGAATGTTGGGCGTAGAAGTCCTCAAAGGCGGGCCTTCGGGGCCGTTATACAGCACGACAACCTGGGACATAGGCCAGCTCGAAGAAGGCGCGGTGGTCGTTATGAACACCGGCGAATCGGCATTCATCAAAAATACCGGCACCGTGCCAATCGATATCCGTCTAAAAGCAGAAACTCCAAACTGGACTCTGGCGAACTCCGCCGGTGCAGATGCTGTCCTGCTCATGGGCCTTTTCGATCTGGATACCGCTCCGCCGGCAATCGGCGATTTCACATCCCCCGCCGATGTCCTTACCGAAATCTTCAAACTATCCGGCTCCACGAATTCGGAACCCTTCGCCAGCGACGCCTCCAACGGTATAAACATCGCGATAGATTCCGGCAGGTATCTATATCTGCATTTTGGCGCGCCATCGTCGAATACATACCCCGCTCAGCAGACAATCACTGTAACGGTCGAAGCTCAGTCGAGTATGTAACGCTTGGGGGCGTCGAGCGGCAAAGGCGCCCCCCGTCAAAACATACCAATTTTGTATAAACTTTTCCCGCGTAGAAAAACTCGCCATACGCCGATAGCCAGCGCCTTTGCCGCCTAGGGCAAATCGCGTTGTGAACTTATCTGGAAATCCAAACGCACCTTTATCGCGATTTGCCCTGCCCCGCCGCATTTCTGGGGCTGGAGGGGTAAGTTTTAATTGGGAAATAATTTGAACTTGGATTGGAATAGCTGTGCTGTCAGCGGCGGGGCCGACGCCCCCATTTTGCAGTGTCAGCGTTCGCTTAGGATTTGCTCGATTTCGTCCCAACGTTCGAGCTGAGTTTCGAGGTCTGCGGTTAATTTGTCGTATTCTCGCTGAAGGGCGAACATGCGGTTCCAATCGTCCGCGAGTTCGCGGTCGGACATAAGTTCGAGGACTTTTGCTCGTTCTGCTTCTGTTGTATGCACTTTTTCTTCGAGGTTTTCCAATTCCCGTCGAAGTTTTACAACATTTACGGACTTTGGAGCGGATTTGCCGTCGGATGGATTTTTGGGTTTATCCCTTTTTACGGATGATGTTTTTGTTTCCTGATTTTCAACACGTTCTTCTTTCGCCTTGTTTCGGAAATATTCCCGTCGTTCGAGATAGAACTCGAATCCGCCGTCGAAGGGGCGAATGCCGTCCGGTTCGAAAGCGAGGATTTTTTTTACGGCATTGCGCAGGAAATATCGGTCGTGACTGACTACAACGAGAGTGCCATCATAGTCGTGAAGGGCGCGTTCGAGGGTCTCGCGGGAGGGTATATCCAGATGGTTGGTCGGCTCGTCGAGAAGGAGGAAATTGGATTTCGAAAGAAGAAGTTTCAGAAGCGCCACCCGCGCCATTTCTCCGCCGGAAAAAGTTGATAGGGGACGAAGAATCGTATTGTCACCCCGAAGGGAGAACATTGCCAAAGCCCCGCGTATAGCTTCTTCGCCCATCCCCGGGTCGAAATCCTGAACCTCGCGGAAAGCCGATTTGGATTCATCGACATCCGCGAAACTCTGGGAATAGAACCCCATCGAGATACCTGTCCCGATTTTTACGGAACCGGAATCGGGTTCGCGCCGTCCTGCCATGATAGACAATAATGTCGTTTTACCGCAACCATTTGGCCCCACAATACCTATCTTTTCGCCACGGCTCACAAAAAGATTGAATTTGTCAAACAAAACCCTGTCGCCTACTCGAGCCGACAGATTCCTCACGCGAAGGACATCGTCTCCGCCGCGGCCTGCTGTTTTGAACCGAAGACGGATTTCATCCTCCTTGGGGGGAGGGGTTATTCGGTCAAGTTTTTCAAGCATCTTGCGCCGCGATTGTGCCTGCTTGGTCTTTTGTCCGGCGATGTTTCTGCGAATAAACTCCTCGACCTTCTTAATCTCCGACCTCTGTTCCTCGAAACGCTTACGTAAAGCCTCATCCTGAAGTTCCCGTTCTTCGTGATATTTGGAATAATTCCCCACAAACCGCGTCAATTCGCCGTTACGCACTTCGAGAATCTCTTTGCTGATTTCATCGAGGAAAAAACGATCGTGAGAAACTACGAGATAAGTTTTATCACAATTCTTTAAGTAGTCCGCCAACCACAATAGACCGTCATAATCGATATGATTCGTCGGCTCGTCCATCAATAGAACATCAGGGTCCTGAAGGAGCAGGCAGGCCAAGGCCGCACGGTTGCGCTCTCCGCCGGAAAGCCTGTCCACCGGTGTATCGAATTGCTCCTCAGAAAAACCGAGGCCGCCCAAAACCGCCCGGCATCGGTTTTCGAAGTTATATCCCTCCAGCTGGCAGAAACGGTTTTCTACCTCCTTATACTCGGTCATGTCCCCGTGGTCGAGACCATCGGCGGTCAACTCCAACATCTTCGATTCCAGAGCCGGAATTTCCGGATGGCTCGCGTGAACCGCTTCTAAAAGCCGCATATGCCCCGTCAAACGGTGTTCCTGATGAAGAAGGCCAATGCGAATCCCCCTCTGTCTATGGACAACCCCGGAATTCGGCTCTAACTCGCCGTGAATCACAGAAAGCAGTGTCGTCTTGCCGTCCCCGTTCATTCCAACAAGACCGAATTTGTCGTTCGGTTCTATGTTCAGGGTGATGTTATCGAGTATCGGGCCTGTGCCGAAATCGACGGTAATATTATCTAAGTTAATAAGAGGCATAATGTTATAAAAGTGTAATCGGATCGACTATCAATTTATAATCGATATCGCCGCCCATGTTCGACAATATACGTTTTACTATCTTAACCGATGTCCCAAGGCGCTCAGTTTTCAAAAGCAAATGCCAGCGATATTTGCCCCGAAGTTTCGTCAGAGGACATGACGCCGGCCCTAAAAGCCGGTATTTATTCCCCTCCCGGTCGATTCGCGCAAGTTCCCGCGTCAACCGGAAAATGCTCGTGCGAACCTCCGATGGATCCTTCCCGCTTATAACAACTCGAAGCATTCGTCCAAAAGGCGGATAATGCAATTCCTCCCGCGCCTTAAGCTCGATTTCAAAAAATGACTCGACATCCCCATTGACCGAAAAATCCACCGCCGCGGAATCCGGCCGATAGGTCTGTATAATAACTTCGCCGCGAATGTCACTCCTGCCCGCACGCCCGGCGACCTGAGTCAAAAGCTGAAAAATCCTCTCCCCGCTTCGAAAATCGGGAACCGCAAGACCTATATCGGCATTCAAAACCCCCACCAGAGAGACATCGGGAAAATCGTGCCCCTTGGCAATCATCTGTGTGCCGACAAGCACCGCTCCCGGAGTCTTCGAATATCGCGCAAGCACCTCCGCATGCCCCTGCCATCGAGCAGTGTCGGCATCCAGCCGGAAAATATTTTCCTTCGGGACAAGTTCCTCGAGCTCCTCCTCGATTCTCTGCGTCCCCCTCCCGCGATACAAGAACTCCGAATTTCCGCAGTTGGGACATTTGTCCGAAGGCCGCTCCTCATGCCCGCAATAATGGCATCGCAGAGTCTTATCGACACTGTGATACGTCAGCCCGATTCCGCAGTCGTCGCAGGTCGGAATAAAACCGCAGTCCTGACACTGCAAATACGACGAAAATCCGCGACGGTTCAAAAGCAACATCGCCCTATATCCCGAAGATACCGTCTCTACAAGCTTCTCCCGAAGCAGATTCGAAAAGGGTGTAAAATTCTTCTGCTCTTCATGCTCAGCCGCCATGTCCACGATTCTCACCCCGGGCAATTCCGCGCCCGGCACACGCTCCGGAATTCGAAGCATTTTATACTTGCCCTCCCGAGCGTTTTGATAACTCTCCGACGACGGCGTCGCGGTGCCCAAAACCACAGGACAGCTCTCGATATGACCACGCATGACCGCGGTGTCACGGGCATTGTAGTAAGGCGGCGGTTCGTCCTGTTTGTATGATGTCTCGTGCTCCTCATCGACGATGATAAGCCCCAGATTCTGCACAGGTGCGAAAACCGCGCTTCGAGGCCCAATCGCAATCTTCAAATCCCCAGATAAAAGCCTCCGCCAAGAATCGAAACGCTCCCCGGGTTTCAAACCCGAATGCAAAATCGCAATCTCCCCGGGAAACCTCTGCTCGAATCTCTGGCGCAATAGGGGTGTCAACGAAATCTCCGGAACCAGCACCAGAACACCCTTGCCGGCCTTGCGTGCATATTCCGTGGCGTTGAGATAAACCTCCGTTTTGCCGCTTCCGGTAACGCCCCACAAGAGCGAAGCCTCGAATTTCTCCTGCCGAATGCCCCTGATAATCTCCTTCAAAGCCTCCGCCTGAGCCGCTGTCAGCACGATGTTCGCCGGTGTTGGGGCAACCACATTCATCTTATCGATTTCTCGAATCACCTCTTCTTCGAAAACCTCCGCCCAGCCCTTATCTATAGCCGCTTTCACCGGCCCCGCTCCGAAAAGAGCGGACATTCGACGCCTCAGCTGAGGTGACCTATCCTCGATAAGAAATTCGAGCAGTTCCTTCTGTTTGTATGCATTCCCCGGAAGCTCGGCGAGTTCGGCGCGAAGTTCCGCCTGGCTTAACTTTGCTGTCATCATGGCTTGTGTCCGCACCTTACGGTTTGCTCGAATTTCGAGGGCTATCCCTGCCATTTTGCGCGAAATCAACTCCTCCAGCGCCGATGTGAATCCTCGCGCGCCCACCTTTTCCTTGAGCCATTCCTCCGGCACTCTAAATTTCTGCCGCAACAGCTCCATCATTATCCGCGATTTTTTCGGCATACCGCTGGAATCGTCGTCTTTCTTCAGGACTATGAACCTCTCAACGTCGTAGCCCAACCCTCCCGGAAGCGCCGCACGGAAGGCATCCCCCGGCGAACACGCATAATATTCGTATAGCCATCTAATCAGCTCGACCAGATTGTCGGAAAAGACCGGCTCTTCGTCCGGACAGGTCGAAATCGATCGAATACGCTTGATATCGCACTTGTCCGTTAGGGCGACCACCACGCCGACAGAATGACTGCTCCGAAAAGGCACAACCACACGCATTCCCGGGCGGACATCTCCCCTGGCCCATTCGGGAATATCATATGTCAGCACGAAATCCGGGCCTCCGGGAAGGGCTATTTCAGCATATCTGGCTATATTTTTTCTCCTTCAAAAAAAGGGAACCCCGCCGGGCTCCCTTTTTGATAATGTTATTCCGGCGAAAAACTATTCTCCGCAGGCGTCCAGTCCGGCCTGTGCCTTCTCGACTCCTGCCTCGTCGCCCTTTTCACTATAAGCTATTTTTAGCAAAGCCCAGGGCGCGCACCATTTAGGATACTGCGAAGTTACAGTATTCAGATGTCCGACCGCACCATCGTAATCACTGCTCTCCATCGCATCGAGAGCCAGCACGACTTTCTCCGCCGCGTTGCCCTTCTGAGCATCCCCAGACCGCTTGAGACTAATAGCAAACTGAATCCAGCCGAGGTTATTCTGCGGGTCATTGGCGACCAGTTTCTCGCCCCAGCTTGCGGCCTGCTCGTAATTTTCGGCCTGATACAGCGCAAGGGTAAGATTATAGAGGGCGTCAGAATTGTCCGGGTCAATCTCGATTACCCGCTTGAAATAATCCGCCGCCTCATCGTAATTCTCCTTCGTGCTGAAAAGCAATGCGCCGTAATCGAAAAGCAGGTCAGCATCTTCGGGGTTATCCTCGAGAGCCTTGTCGTAAACCTCTTTTGCGGCGTCTAATTTGCCCTGTTGCATCAGAACCCGCCCCTGAAGGCTATACACGACCACATCCGGCTCGCCCTCTTCGATAATTTTACCAAGAATCTTCTCCGCCTCTTCGGCATTGCCCGCGTTGAATTCACGAACGGCTACGTTTTTTGCATATTCCATGTTAAGGGGTTCTAACTCATATGCTTTGCGATATGCCTCGTTGGATTTTTCCTCTTCGCCCAGTTTTTCGTAAAAATAAGCAAGGTTAACCCAGCCGTCGGTGAAAGTCGGGTCAATGTTCACAGCGGTCAAAGTCGCCTCCCTGGCCTTATCCCACTGTTTGTTATCACCAAAACGAATTCCTCGGTTGAAATGTTCGACCCTCTTGTCGAAACGCCAGTCCTGAATATCGCGAATCTTGGTGCTGTCCAGTTCCAGAGCGGTATCGAAAGCGTCGTTCATCTGCTCGATGCTGTCCATTTCAGCGTAAAGCTTGCCCTTTACAAGAAAAACTTCGGGGTTGGTCGGCTCTTTTTCTGACGCGACTCGAAGCTGTTCGAGAGCGTTTGAATAATCTTTTTGCTGAATATAAACCTTAGCCGCTGTCATCTCGGCGCTCTGGCAGGCCATAAAAGCCATTCCAACCGCGATCGTCAATAGAATGATGTATTTCTTCTTCATCGAAAACCTCCATTAAATTCAAATAACGTTAAACTAAATTAACATACGATTTTTGCTTATATCGCGCAAGGGTTTTTCTCCTGCATCGACTACTTAATGCAACTTTGAATAAAATCGGCGGGGTCGCAGTCGTCCCGAATACCAAGCCTCGTTATGGCAAAATCATATTTAGCGGGATCCTCCGGCACAAAGGCGCGGAAACCCTCAGTAACTTCTATAGCCGTTTTCAAATCCGCCTGCTTGCGCGATGTCAACCCGATGCTACGGCAGATTCTTTCCATATGCCGGTCGATGGGCACAATGAGCTTGGCTGGAGATAATCCCTCCCAAACCCCCGCATCGACGGCGTCCTTCCGAATCATCCATTTGAGATACAGATTGCTCCGCTTGCATGCGCTTCCTCGGACCGGCGACGGAAGAAGATAACTGCATCCCCCCTCGAAATCCGCAAGTATCTCGTCGCTCCATCCGGTTAGAGCGGGAATATATGTCTCATCATCCGGCGAAATATGAGACTCGAAACATTGGCGAATCGAGCCATGCCGAGCGATTATCCTTTTGAGTCCGGCCAGAAGTTCGGCCATCTGGGTGCCGTCGGTAAAACGATGTTTGAAGTCCGCGAAGTAGCCGTCGAACTTATCCTCCGGCACTCTCTCGACGAAATCCCGAGGCGAATCCCCCATCCGCGAAAGGGCGTTATCCGCGCTTCGAATTATCTGCTTGACATTGCCATATGCCAGAACCGCGGCGATAAGCCCGGCAATCTCCCTATCCTCGGCGCTTTCGTAGCGATAAACGAACTCCAGAGGATCCGGATGGATGAACTCCGGGCGGTTATATCTTTCGTAAAGCTCTTCCAAAATTTCGTGGGTCAGGCCGGATTTCAAAGGCTCTCCTTCCGTGCGGTTGCCAACTATGTTATTATGGTAATTATCAGCGAAAAGGCAAGGGCAAAATAAGGCGACGACAGTGGTTGCGGGGTTGCCAACTTCAGGAGGTTGACACATTACTGTCGTCGCGGAAATGAGTGCAAAACTAAAACTGCATTGCAAATTGTGTGTAAAATCTATTAATGCCGCGGGGCGAGGTCAAGGCTTTTCTCAATAAAAAACAAAAAAATAGCAGAAAGTCCTTGATTAATAGGATTTGCGCATATTATCTTATCGATAAAGAAGGAAAGACTATGAAAAAAATCGTCCTGATATCGCTCTTTATTGCCGTCATTTCCTATGGCATGGTCAACACAGAAAAACTCCGGATGAACATCGATCAGACTGGCATCTCCGGGGACATCGAACTGAGTTTCGACGTAACCATGGGAAACACGGAATACGCCCGCCTCAAACTGGAGCCGAACATGGTTGGGCGTTTCGAAAAGCACCTCCTCTTCTGGCTGAACGACCTCTCCACCACATGGAAAAACGGCGACGACTTCATAAACAAAGGCTATACCCACCTTCGCTACAACTGGGATTTCGCACCGAAAACATCTCTGGAACTTCTGACTCAAGGGGAATTCAACATCGCCCGCGGCCTCGAATCGAGGTTCCTGGCAGGTGCAGGTTTTCGCTTCCTTCCTCTGAAAAGAGACCATATGCTCCTCGCATGCGGTCTAACCGGCATGTTTGAATACGAGGAAACTACAGATGGCGAAATCACCCAGATTCCCCGCGGAAGCACCTATCTGAACTTCTCTGCCTGGAAAGACGACAAAATCAGCTTCTCTAACACAGCCTATTTTCAGCCCTCATTCGAAGATTTTGAGGATTATCGGATAATGGACGAAGCCAAATTCGCAGTAACAATCTTCGGGAATCTCTCCCTGACATTCACAGGGACATATTTTTTCGATTCCCAGCCCCCCGAAGGAATAAAAAAATACGATTTCTCCCTCGAAAACGGCTTGGAGTATAGTTTCTGATGACAAAAACATCCTTCCGAAAAGCTCTGCTGACCCTATGTTTCCTCATTCCGACGCTTTTTTCCGTCGAGGGATACTACAAAGACCTCTTCATGGACGGCGGTGCTAACCTCACATCCCGAACCACCCTTCCGGCGGCTGACACTCTGGGTTTGCAGATGGAATTTCTGGCGACCTCCAGCTCCACCTTCCAGAACTCGATAATGGTCGAAAACGACGACGACTACAACGGCTATCTTCTCTACCCCGACGGCTCGCCCCGTTTCCGTGTGATATATACCAACGGCGGCTCGGCGACATCCCACGGCAACTCCCTCGGCGAGACCGGCAGACAGCGAATCCGCGACTATTTCGGTTCGGGTGGATGCTACACCGGTTCCTGCGCGGGAGCGTTCATAACGTCCATCAGCTATCAGACATCAGGCATCTGGACGGCTTATTACCACATCTGGCCCGGCAGAACCGCTTCCACGGGAGTGTCCGGAGTCGAAACAGGCCACTTCATCGAACCGGGAGCGGCGATTCTCGATTATTACGATTTCGGCGGAGATGCCTATATCGACAGCATCATCCACCTCGGCGGATGCTACGCCCGCGAGACCATCGACTGGCCGCCGGAAACCGAAGTTCAACTGCGATACGATTACCCCGGCTCCTCCATGGACGATAAACCGAGCTGTTGGGCATACAAAGGAGCGGACACCACCGGAAGGCTTGTTGTTATAGGCTCCCATCCCGAGGGAATCGAGAGCGGCGAACGCCTCGACCTCATGTGCGCCATGATTTTATACGCCCTCGACGGCCAGGGCATTGTCCGCGCCAAAGGCGAACTTGCAAACGGAATTCCCCGAGTTATGGACCGCGAAACCATCGACCTCGACCCGGACCACACTAAAATAGGGGATCTGCAATATCATCACTTCGCAATCGATCTTCCCGCAGGAGCTTCAAACCTAACTGTCGAACTTGATGGCGAAACCGGCTACGACTTCGATATTTTTCTACGGCACGGCGATTTCGCATTTCTCGGCGAGTCGGACATTATGGATACAACCGAGGGCGCGGTCAAAAGTCTTCATATAGAGACTCCCACGTCGGGTGACTGGTTCGTCTCAGTCAAATTGGACACCACCATCCAAGCCGTGAACAGCATTGACGACTACTATTATTCCGGTGCGATGGAGCTCTTAAACGGCCTCGAATATAGTATTACAGCGCGATGGGACACCTCAGCGGTCGGCATAAATGACTACCGTCTGGCCGAAGATTTCCTGCTCCTCGGCAACTCGCCGAACCCATTCAACGACGCGACTGCGGTGAATTTCGCCATGCCCTACTCCGGAGATGTGCGCATTGAAATTTACTCCGCCGACGGCCGGCTTATAGACCGCATCGCCGACGGCGCTTTTTCGTCCGGCAATCATTCGGTTGTTTGGAACGGCAGAGATTCCGCCGGACGCAAATGCCCTACTGGCATATATTTCTACACGATCCGCACTAATAGCGAATCCCACACCGGCAAGATGCTGATGGTGAAATAACGCCTTCGCGTCCTCAATTGCGAGTCTCGCAACTTTTACTCGGAATAAAACTCCAGCGGTGTTCCCTCCATGCTTCAGTCCACCTATGCTAAGAAGGCCGCCCCCACTGTCTCCGAAGCTCTCCCATAGTCACCGAACATAGCACCCTGGTCACTAAGCCAACCCCACGGACACTAAGCCGACCCCACGGACACTAAGCCGACCCCACGGACACTAAGCCAACCCCACGGACACTAAGCCGACCCCACGGACACTAAGCCGACCCCACGGACACTGAGCCTGTCGAAGTGTCAATGGGCCGAAATATCCCAATCTGCGGAAATCCCGTGTGTCATTGCGAGACAATCTACTATGCCTAAAGGCAGATTGCCCCGGCCTATCGGCCTCGCAATAACAGTTTTTTACGACTCATTGCGAGGAACGAAGCAATCTCTCCGCAAAAAACACCGCGCCTAAAATCATCCCGCAACAGAGCAAAAAAAAGGGCGGCATAAACAGCCGCCCAAAATTCACCCAATCCTGAAACTTTTACTTGCCGCTACAGCAACCGCGAACCGCCGGAGTGGAAGATTTTGCCGCGTTGGCATGGGCACATTTATGTTCCGTTCCAGCTTTTGCCTCTTTGTTTTTGCAACACTGGTCGGCTTTGGCGGGATCGCCGCCGCAACATTCGTGGTCGGCGCCTTTGGCGTGGGTGCACTCATGTGCTTCGCCTGCTTTTGCGCGACTGCATTCATGAGCCTCGCCAGCCTTTGCATGACTGCATTCATGAGCCTTTTCGGTCGCTTTGGCTCTGCTACGGGCGCAACCTGTGGTTTTGGCATGCGCACAACCCGAATGCGGAGCGGCCTGTTCTGCCGGGTTCTCCGTTACTGCCTGAGTTTCTGTGGATGTTTCCTGTGTGGTCTCGACTTCGGCGGTCTTAACCGCGAGAACCGAGAAAACAAGGGCTAATAGAATTAGTGCTACGATGGAAAATTTGCGCATCGTCTTTCTCCTTTTGAGATTATTTCATATGATTTTAATTCAAGTATTGCAGTGCTAAAATAAAGCAATAAACCTGCCAACGGCCAAAATATATGCCTTTTTCTGCCAAAGTCAAGATCGAGGCAAAAAAAACTACCTAATAAAGAAAACAACCTTATAAAAATAGCTTGACATACCGTAAACTGACGCTTTATATTACACATGTTTATACTTTGGGTCGCAAAAAATATTTACAACTCCTAACTTTAGAACGGAGGGGATATGTCGTTTAGAAAATCCTTCAATCCGTGGGTAGCAATTGCTATCCTCGCCGTTGTTATGTCCGGTCTTCTGTTTGTCGGATGTGAGATGGTTCCGCAGGGGCAGAATATGTCCGCGGGACAGAACACGGGCGCAGAAGTCCAGCAGAGCAAACCCGAAACGCCTAAGGCGGAAAAGGGACAACAGGCCGAAAAAGCCGAGCCGAAAGAAGAAGGCAAAAAAGAACAGCAAGAGGTTTCTAAAGAGAAACCCGCCCCGGGTGGCGTTGCCGTAATAGGCAAATGGCCCTGGATTATTCCAAACAACACCTATGATTTCTACGATTACGGGAAAATCATAGTGTCCGCCTATGAGTATCCCTGCTGGGAAAAGTGCGGCAAGCTTCAGAATCTCAAGGTCGTTCCCGGACACAACAACCAGACTGTCAAGCCCACTGGCGAAGACATCAATCTGGGTTACAATGTCTGCAGTCGGCGCTATATCCACAGCGGCCCTGCTATCAACCGTCGCGAAATTCACTGCCCCCAGAATGACCCAAAGGTTTACACCACGAGCTTCGACAAGATGCATTTCACGAATCCTTTCGAATGGCGTCAGGAATCGGAAAAACCACCTATGCCGAAAGAGCGTTATGTCGGTCATAAGGGCGACACCATTATCGAGTGCGATTCCTTCTATGTCTGCGACACCACCATTTTCTGCGATACTCTTCATGTCGCAATCGCCGAATTCCCGGTCGAAAGGGAGATGCTTCTCGTAGTAACTCTCGACCACAATATTCCGGTCAAGGGCGCGAAAGTCCGCTGGACCTTCATGGATCCCAAGGGCGCTCGCTACAGCTACGGCAGGGAAAGAGCAGTCTCGATGGACATCCTCAAAGGCGCTGGCGTTCCGGAAAACGCCGCTCAGCTTTCCCGCGACCAGATTATCACCGAGTTCGGCCACGGCCCGGTATATGCTCAGTTGCCTCAGACGGTCGATCATCTCGGCCCGAAATCCGGCGCGCCGGTAGATAAAATCGAAATCGCCCCGAACCAGTCATGGGTCCTCGTCCGCGGTTTCGAGCCGGGCATCAGCAAGGTTTTCGTAACAATCGTGCATCCGAAGAACTACACCTTCCCGGGCATGGAATACGCGGTCCGCTGGATCGACCCGATTCCGCCCCTGCATCCCGATTTCGACCTTCGCGTGAACATCACCGAAAATCAGCCGGAACAGCCGGATCCCTATGTCTTCAACACACAGGTCGATAAGAAAATCGACTGGAAAATCACCATCGTGGACGAAACGGACTACTACCTGAACCCGAAAGACGAAGGCATAGTCCCGATCCATTACGCGGTTAACTACGACCTCCGCTTCCGCAGAGACCCGATTCAGTGGGACAGCGCGAAGAATTGGAAGGACTGCTACGCCCTCTTCCTCGACCCGGCAGGCGTTCCCGATCCGGCGATCTTCCACATGAACCGCCTGATTTATGAATGCAAGCACCAGAAAGCGATACCGCCGGCGGAACCAGTCATCACAAACTACACGAGATACGTAACCGAGTCCGGCAACACCTTCACTCACTCGGCTCATTCCATATTCAAGGTTCACCAGTCCCCCTTCCATTATAATGGCGGCGTGAACAAACATTGGGGCGAGGTCAATTACTGGCGCGCCCAGCAGAAGGCTGTCGATGTCAGCCTGCGCTACGTCGAATGCGACACCTTCCGTTGTATGAACCGCTGGAACCATATCTCCGACGAGTCCATCACCCTGGAATTCAACCCGGGCGACGATATCGGAATCGCCGGTCTCGAAGTCCAATATATGGGCACCAAGGGCACGGTTCAGGAAGTTCAGCTTACGAACCACGGCTCGGCGCCTGTGTATGAGGTCTTCCTCGAGAAGCCCAACGGCAAAAAACGCGCCATCGCTCATATGATTCCCGGAGCTGACGCCGAAGGAAACGCCAATGTCATCACTATTTACGAAGGCTACGGCATGACCGCCAAGGACAATGTCCTAATCGAGCGCGGCGACTGGATCTGGTATTACGTTTACTCGACCGGAAACACCGAAAGACCTGTGGTTGCACAGCAGAAGCGGGTTCGTGTCCAGTAAATTCTCTGCCATTCTAATCCTAACCATGACCGGCCTGCTTATATGCGGGCCGGTCTTCGGTTCTGAAATCGAGCGTTGGCCTATGGAGAAATCCCTCTACGGCGCCAACGAAGACCATATCAAAGGGGATGTCTTCCGCGTGGTGGTTAGCTACTCCAACCTCGCCGCAGATTCCCTCCGCGACGCCGTCGGAGTAATTTATTACCCGGACGGCGTTCATCCATACCCCGACAGGCTTTACCAGCGGCAACTCACCAAAGCTCCATGGCCTGGGCATTTCGTCGATGAGAAGCGGCACCTGATACGATTCGAACTCGGAACCGGCCTCAAACGGGACTACAATGAGTTTTTCTCCTACTTCGAGGCCGACGTTTACGGCAATTTCGAGTTCGATTACTCCATCGAATGGACCGACGCGGAGGGTTTGCGCCGACGGGTAACTCAAGATGCTCAGGAAATTATCATCCCCGATGGCGTCGAAGTATCTGAGATTCCCCCTGCGCCGCCGCAGACTATCAGTGATAAGGCTATGCCGCGAATAATCATGTGGGCGTTGCCAATGGTCACGCTGATAATCGGTCTCCTCGCCGGAATAACCGTCGCCCGGAAGAAGAATCCCGCGAAAACCCGGGAAACGGCGGATATCAACACCCTAATCGAACACTTTGAGAATGAGAACATCGGACTGCGGGAAAAAATCTCCGAAGTCGCCCAACAACTCGACGATGTCAACAAAATATCTTAAATCTCTACTCTGTCTATTTCTTCTGGCGGCCTCTTTTTCGACTGCCGAGGGGCTTTTCGTCGTCGAAAAGAACGACGATATCGAGATGTTTCGCACCGATGTCCGGTGGTTCGAAATCGAGCTGATAAATCGCCTCGATTTTCCCCTCGAAAATGTCCGAGTCGAGATAGAGTATCCCGACGGCGTCCGCCCCCTTCGTGACGAGGACTGGAAAGGCAGAAGCGGCATATCTCACGCCCGATATGCTCAAAAAGACTCAAAAAACAGCCGTATCATCGTGGAACTTCCCTCGGTTCGAGAAAACTCCGCCGAGGAGATGTGGTTCGCCTTTGTCGGCCAGCGCTACGGAGTTTATAATTTCGACGCCAAAACCTACCTTCAGGACGAAACCGGCGATTGGGCGCCTTCAGACGAAGTTATCGAGAAAATGGTCGAGGAGATAGAGGCCGAAGCGGAGCTTGAAGAGGAAATAGTCAAGGCGACCGTGGAAACAGTCTCCGCCGAACCGCCCCCCAGACCCCGGCGGACTCTGCGTATTCGCTGGCCGGAAATAAAAGGCGGTTTCAATTCCATACTCCTCGCCATCCTGATTGGAATTAACCTGATTTTGATAGTTCTTGTTGTCTATTCCCTTTTGAGCGTTCGAAAAGTGCGGCGCGAACAGGTTTTCCCGCCAACGGATAGTGACAGCCGCGAGAAGGATGAGGACGACTTTCTATCGGATGAGGATTCTGCAAACGATGAGCCTTCCGATGAGATTAGTCCGCCGGAGGAGGAATCCCGCACGGAGAATCCCCTTTCGGCATGGGATTTTACAAGAGATATCGACACTGAAACCCATGATGACGAAGGTTCCGTGGAACCGGACGAACCGGAAAGCCCTGCTGAGGAGATCGAACCTGAAATTCCGAGCGAACCTTCGCCCGAACCTATTTCAGAAAAACCGGAATTGTCATCAGAGATGATTTCAGCGGAACAGAATGAAGCGCCGGAACCCTTCCCAGCCGTCGAACAGCCAGAACCGATGCCGGTGGAGAGCCTTTTCGACCGCCTCGAACGCGCCGAACGTGAACTGAAACGCGACATTTTCGACAGCTTCGAAACATCCCCCCACAAAAAACTCGCCGAGCTTATCCTCGACAATGAACTTCTGAAAAACCGTCTGCGAATTCTTCGGGAAATGGCCGAAAAGAGAGATAAGCGCAGTTAGTTTCCAATTTCAAGTTATTTTCTTCCCGGAAATTGTTCCGTAATAGATTGATATATATGCAATTGTCCCGCCTGCTTAATTTTATACTTGACATAACATCCAATATTACTTAAGATATATTAAACTTGGACATAACAAAAGGAGAGGTGATGAAAAAGAACACCCTCTGTTTAGCACTTATTGCAGTTCTATCGTTGACCCTTTACGCAGGCCCAGAAGATCCAGGGTTTGGCGTCTATATCGCTCCCATGCTTGGTTCCGGACACTTTGGAGTTGCGGCAACGAACATGCCGAGTTCTATAAACAGGACTTCAGTTTCGACCACTGTATTTGTCAATCCGCTGATGACGGAAGCTACCCGCGGCCCCTCTTTCGGCGGCAAGTTGGGGATTTTCTACAGACCGGACAATTACAACCGAAGGCATCGGTTCGACCTCGAAGCTCAGGGAGATTTCTTCTCAAATGATTTTCATTTCGGTCTCGACGAAACTGACGCAGTCGGTGTAACCACCAATAGCTTTGAATCCTGGACCCTTAACGGCATTGGAATCGTCGGCAGAATACGATGGTCTGTGGAGTTGGAAGACCGCTGGCAACCATATGTGCATATGGGCTACGGCGTGAATCTCCTCTCTCTGGGCGATGCCAACGGTGTCGGCCATGGTTTCAATCTCGGCGCAGGAATGCGGGTTCGACTCTGCAGTAAATACGCCTTCTACTTCGAATACGAGACATCCCCGATGAAACCCGTAAACTTCGCCTATTCAGACCTCGGAAAGAATGTGGGAACGACCAGCAACACTATCGGCGTTCACCCGGGTTACAGCCAGGTTACCGTGGCCTTCGAGTTCCCAATCAGCTTCTGCATCGACTGCGGAAGGAGCGGATATTGATTCGAGTTTCGAAATGGCTGGGGTTGGTCTTAATCGCGGCCACCCTGTGTTTCGGGCAGTATTATCCCCTCGGAGATTGTCCGGACTGTTATTCTGAGAGATCCAGCGATCCATCGGGCTTTCACCTTGGAGTTACTGCATCGGCGATTATCGGAACCGGCCCCTTCGGATTGGATGTTATAGGCTCCTTCATCGAACAACAGCAGTTGTCCCTCTACAGCACACAAAACTTCCGCGAAGAACAGGAATATCTGTGGGGTCTCGAAGCCGGGGGATTCCTGCGTCTTCCAAACGGCGAAAGGATCGAAGTTCTGACTACTTTCGCAAAAACGAGCGTCGGTCTGATAGCTACTTACACCGAGCCGCAGTCCGTCGACTCCCTGATTACATACCGAACAGACAGCCTTAACGTCGAAGTTACCGAAATCACGCCGAAACTCCGTCTATCCGCGGCTTTGCCCTATGGCCTCGAACCGTATATCGGCGTCGGACTCACAGCAGATATTTTCGATGTTACCGAAATTTACCGAATTTCGGGGACCTATTACGACGACCTCGGCGGCGGTTTCTCTAGCTCCATCGAGAGCAAATCCCAGATTTCCATATCCGGATTAGAGCTACTTATGGGAGCTCGCGTAAGAATAACCGACAACCTCGGTTTTCACCTCGATGCCAGCGGTGTTTTCATGCCCAACAAAAATGTTTCCCTTGGCGAAATCAACAACATGGTTCAACCGGAGGACAAATTCGGCAACCCGCGCCCGCCTCAGGAAATCTACGTAATCCCACGGGAACACAGAATGCGTTTCACCCACGTAACCGTCCGTTTCGGCGTTGAAGTTTCTTTCGACATGCTTGCCCTCTAATTTTTCCAAATAAAAAACCCCCGCGAGCAACGGGGGTTTGAAAAACCGAATTGCTGACAGCTTAGTTATCCTGAGGAATAGCCATTCTCATTAGGTTTTTGAGATTGGGCATCTCGATTTCCTGAACCTTGCCGGTTATTTCGCTCTCGGCCTTGTCGCCGTATGCGATAAGCTCTGCGGCGCCTTCGCCGTTTTGTTCGGCCTTCACCATTCCGAAGGGACCGACTTTGTCTGAAAACCAGATATTGGAAACCTGCTCTTCGTCCGTGAACGTAACTTTGATGGTCTCAAATTCACCCGCCGGAACCTGAACTAAAATATCCTCTTCTATTTGGATATCTAAATCGTCAGGGATTTCTTCCATCTCGTCGTCATCCGCTTCTTCTTCCGCGCCTTTCATTAGGCCGGAGAGTTCGCCGAGAGGAATCTTACGGGCTTGTTCGCCTTTGGTCTGGGTAATCATGTAGGCGTAGGTGCCTCTATCGAGGGGATCGTCGCCTGCAAACTGGGTGATGGTCCAGTTATCCTCTTCGTCGGTCATCTTCATTTCGAAAACAAAGGGTTCGTCCTTGTCGGGATTGCCCTTGAGAACCGAAAACTTAAGGGTGCTCGACTGACCCTCTTTGTCCGCGATGGAATATTCCGCCCACGAACCTTCTTTGTAAGTCGGCTCGAAATCTGTGTTCGCGAAGATGTTCTGCATCATCTCCAGTTGGGCGAATGCCTGAGTGCAGAGAATTGCCAGCGCGATTAACAGGACATACTTTTTCATGGTGCTCCTTCCAGTATTTCTTTTTTAAATTTGCTTTTTCAACCTTCTAATTTACTTCGGAATCGGGCGCAATTCAATAATATTTTTATTATACCATGTGGTTATCAGCCAGTCCGAAAAGAAATTGTATCCGATTATGGCATCGATTCTCATTCCCAAGCCCTCCACATTTAGATGGGACAGGTCGGAAACTGCGGTGGGATAATCCCCGCGGCTTTCCGGGCCGATGGTCAGGTCTTTCAGAATAATCGTTTGAACATCCTTCTTGATTTTGTCCGCGCCCATCAGAGTGTCCTTGTCGCCCATCTCATAAGCGGCTTCCTGTATTCGACCGAAAAGCTCGGGAACGATAACCCCGGCTCCCGCACCGCAGTCGAGAACGACATCGGCGGTAACTGTTGGCGAAAATTGGGCGACCGTTGTGAGAAGATGCATAGTCCTATCGAAGGCGATAACATGAGCCGGTTCTCGGGAAAGAACCGGGTCTTCCGGACCGTAGGACACGGCATTTCCCTCCGAATCGAGACGGTGAAGCAGAAGCCGCCTGCCGGAATAGTCCAGAGTCCACGCAAATTTGCTGAGGAAATCCGTGCCCAGCAAGCCTGTGATGTCGATTTCGAGAGCCTCCGAAAGGTGGGAGATGTCCATTGTTATGGAAGTCAGATTCTCGACTTCCAGTTCGCCGACTCGAAGATAATCTATCATAACCGCGCCGGTATTCTCGATTTCGCCTCCCGCGCCGAGGGCTTGAGTGGCGGCCGCCATAGGGGTGCCCGAACCGAAAATGTTAGCCGATCCTGCATCGATTATTGAAATGGGTGTTCCATTATCGACCACAAAATTCACATCGGTGCCGTCTCTGAGCTTCGCCTGAACTATAATATGCTCCGTTTCCGGCAGGAATGGGATGCTGACAAAATCCGGGCCTTCGAGACCAAAATGGAGATCGGTGGTGGGGTCTTGAATCACCATCGGCTGGGCAACCCCCGACCCGAGAGCGAGAATTTTCCACTCTCCATTTTCCTCGACAATATCCATAATGTCCGTCCCCTCCGACATCTGTCCCATGGCCAATATTTCTCCGTGAACATAGACCCTCGTGAAACCCTGGTGTTCCTCCAGCTCGATTTCGGAAATCTCCTTAATGCTGTAAACACCTGTAGTTACAATCTGTTCAAGCACAATTGGCGAAAACTGCGGACCTGCACCGCTGAAATCGAAACCCTCCGCGAGTTTTCCCTCGATAGGCCCCATGCTTTTGTCGTCGAGGGCGGTTTTATATGATTCAATGAGCGATGTTATCTCCTCCGGAACATCATCGACCGCAACAAGGGTTAATGCTAACAAAAGACAAGTAAACAAAAGCGTTCTCATAACTGCTCTCCTGTTTGGTTCGCCGAAGGGGACATGATGTAGTTCGCGCCGAAACGTCCTTCCCGCAACTCCATCCTACGCCATCTATCCCCTACTTTTTCGATATAAACGCCGTTAAATATGCCGTTAATCCATTTGCTTTCTGCGTTGACATTTGTAATGGTCAGCAGAATATAGCACGTCTTGTCGTTATAAGACGCTATATAATCAGTGGTTTTGGCAATCTTACGATACTCTGTTATATCGGGAAACATCTTGACAGAATAGGCGGCTACATTTCTTCCAACTATCTCCTCCACGGTTTTAGCCGCCATTATCCAGCTGAGGCTGAACATAGGATCCGCCCCCTTTTCGCCGCCCACTAAGGTGAACAGCAAATGTTCGAAATCTTGCGCGTCGCCGGGCAGAGTTTCGTAACCGGTCGTGTTATCTTCGCGGGTAAACAGATTTATCTTATCTACGTAAATCCTCGCCTCGGTAAATTGTGCCAGGCTATCATTAACATTAACCGATGCCTTAAAACCGCCGACAGGCCCTCCGCCGCAGGAAATCGCGATTACCACTGCGAACACAGCGGCAAAAAGTAAGTATTTCAGAAGGCGATTGGGCAAATTAAAGCTCCTGAATCGTCTGGACGTCCTCTTCGGAACCGAGGATAATCAGCTTATCGTTTGTCTTAACCATAGCACCAGCGCCGGGAACGACTATTACAGGCGGGTCGTCCTTCGGATCGGCCCTCTTAATAGCCAAAAGCTCGACTCCGTATTCCCTGCGTAAGTTCAAATCCAACAATGTCTTACCTTCGAAAGCTTTGGGAGAAACCATCTCGATTATGCTGTAGCCCTCCGTCAGGGGGATGTGGTCGATGATATTCGGAGCGGCTATGGAGGCGGCAATTTTCTGCGCCATCTCCTTCTCCGGAAATATCACCTCTGTAGCTCCTACGGCGGTTACGATTATAGCATGTTCCTCAGATATTCCTTTCACAATGATATTTTCGACACCGCTTTCCGCAAGATTCAGGGTGGCGAGAACGCTGGTCTCGATATCGTCGCCGAGTGCAACAATCGCAACATCGACCTCGCCGATTCCGCTACTGGCGATGAACTGTTTCTCGGTAACATCGCCAACAACGGCATGGGACACCTTATTTCTAAGATCGTCCACTCTTGAGGGATTAAGATCAACCGCAACTACCGGAAGGCCTTTTTTTGCGAGTTCCGATGCAACCGTGGATCCGAAATTTCCAAGTCCGATAACGGCAAATTGGCTCATTCATCACCTCTTTCTTTCTTTGCGATAAGCTCGCTGTAGCGGCTATAATATAAGTAACCTGAAACTACAGTCAATACCATTGCTGTGGATAGGAAAATCCATTTTAGAACATCCATATATGCAAACGCGGTGATGAAAACCGCCCCCCATGCCAGGGGCGTTATTCTACCGAGGAAAACTGGGGTAACCAGAGTGCCGTAGCGAAGATAAATTTTTATCCCAAAAGCTACAATTCCCATATCCCTCAGAATAATTAGGCTGACCGCCCATACCGGAAGCCATCCGATTACCGCGAAGGTTATTGCAATTGTGTCGATAACGACCTTGTCGATTACCGGATCCGCGATGGCTCCCACGATTGAAATTTGCCCCATCGCTTTTGCCAGAACCCCGTCCAGAAGGTCGCTCAGGAACATATACCCGCCGATTGCGATTGTCGGAACAGGGCCGAGTCTCTCCAGGTGAAAAAGGGTGTAAACCAAAAATGGCAATGCGACGAGCCGCGAAAAGGTCAGGATATTCGGAAGCGTCCATATTTTATCGACATAGACAGATTTTTCGTATCGATTGTGATACTTTTTATGCAGATATTCGGACTTGTCTTTCACTTCATCCATTTTGAATCGACGGCCTGGTCTCCCAGCCGTGCATCCTCTCCAGTTCTTCTTCCCGGCGGCTACCGGTAATCTCCTGGGCGCGGACTCTCGTTCGCCCCCCGCTTTCGAACTTTTCAATTATATAATGCCTGTCCGATAGACGGGCTATCTGCGGCAAGTGAGTAATAACAAGGAGCTGTTTGGATTTTGCGAGGTTCACCAATGCTCTGCCCACATGCCTCCCAATATCCCCGCCGATTCCCGTATCTACTTCGTCGAAGACCAATAAACCGCTTTCTTCCTGATCGATGAACAAAGTTTTCAACGCCAGCATAATTCGCGAAAGCTCCCCGCCGCTCACTATCGCCGCCAGCGGACGAAGGCTTTCTCCCGGATTGGTCGAGATGTAAAACTCCGCGGTCTCGATTCCGGTTGGCAATAAATCGTATCGCTCGCCGAAAAGTTGTGCCGGGCCTTGCAGGGAAGGCTTCCTGGTGAACTTGACCTCGAACCGCACGCAGTCCATACTCAGAGGCGCGAGGACTCTAGCGATCTCCCCCGCTATTTCGGGCGCGGCGGATTGGCGAAGCATAGATAGTTCCTCAGCGGTTTTGGCGAGTTTTTTCGCTTCTATTTCAATGGCATCTTCGATAGCCACGGCCTCCGCTCTAAGCTTTTCCACTTCGTCGGACTGGCTTTGAAGCTCATCCAAATACTCGATAAGGGGAGCCATTTCACGGCTGTATTTTCTGCAAAGCCTCTGTAACGCCATCTGGCGGCGGCGCATCTGTTCGGCCTCTTCCGGGTCGATGTCCACCGTTTCCGCAATTCCGCTTAGTTCGCGCGCGGCCTCCTGAAGAGCAACCACGGCAGTTTCGAGCATCTCGGCTATATCTGCGCACTCCGGCACTACGTCGGCGATGTCCTCGACCATTTTCTGAGCGGAAACCACGTTCGTGATAGCGTTGCATTCCCCCTCGGAAAGGGCTTCATGGGCACCGGAAGCATTTTCCAGTATCGTTTCGGCAGACTCGATTCTGCGCATGGTCATATTCAATTCTTCCCATTCGTCCAAATCGAGATTCGCGGCTTCGAGTTCTTTGAGTTCATATTCTCGCAGGCGGGCGCGGTTTTCAGCCTCTTCGATTTTCGAATGCATCCGCTTGAGTTTCGCCCTGTGGGCATCGAGCATACGGAAGTCCTCGCGATATGCCTCTGCTAATGTTCTATGGCCGCCGTAGATATCCAGAAAATGGATATGAGTTTCCGGGTCGAGGAGGATTTGATGCTCGTGCTGGCCGAGAAGGTCCGCAAATTTGGCCGTAGAATCCTTCAACTCGGTCATGTTGACCGGCGAATCGTCTATCCATGCAGAGCTTCTGCCGTTTTCGCTTATTTTACGCCGAATGGAAACATCGCGTCCGCCGTCGCTGAACACGCCCTCGACAACCGCCTCTTTCTCGCCGGTGCGCACTTTGCCGGAGTCCGCTCTTCCGCCGAGAAGCAGTTCTATTCCGTGAACGACGAGGGATTTCCCGGCACCGGTTTCGCCCGTGAGGACGCAGAAACCTCTCCCAAAATCGAACTCCGCCGATTCTATCACCGCAAGATTTGATATTTTAAGTTGTTTCAACATTATGCTCTTATCCAATATTCTATTAACATAAAGTAAAAACCGTCGCAAGTCAAGAACAGATAACACTTCGGTGCACGTAATAATCTCTGAAAGATTACAAATCCATAAAAAAAGGGCGGCCCGAGAGCCGCCCTTTCTAAATATTTTCCGCTAAACCCTACTGGTATCTAATTTTATCGAGGGTTTTCTTGTCGAGCTTCATCACCACCTCGGTGAGAAGTTTGATGAGGTTATCGACGTCGTCGCGGTGGAGAATGCCGTAATGGCTGTGGATGTAGCGCGTCGCGATACTGCATGTCAGGCTGGGGATACCGCTTCTGGCACGGGCGAATGCTCCGCCGTCGGTGCCGCCGAAACGCAGGCTACCCATCTGATAAGGAATGTCCTTTTCTTTAGCAGTGTCCAACACCAGGTCGAGGAGCTTCGGATTGGGCAGAAGACTGCCGTCCATAACGCTTATCGACGGGCCTTTACCGATTTTTTCGCCCCATTCGGCGTTGGGTGAACCCGGAAGATCCGCCGCCAGTGTAACGTCGATGGCGATTGCGAGGTCGGGATTCACGTGATACGCGCTGGTGCCCGCTCCGCGAAGACCGACTTCCTCCATAACCGTGCCGCCGGCATAAAGGGTGTTCGGGTGTTTTTTATTTTCGAGGGCTTTTGCGACTTCGATTGCCACCGCGACACCAATTCTGTTGTCCCACGCCTTGGCCATGAGGAATTTGCCGTCGGGGCCGAGTTTCTCGAATTCGGCATATGGCACCACCGGATCGCCTACGCGGACGCCCATTTTTTCGGCGGCTTCGTTGTCTTCAGAAGCACCGATATCGACATAGAGGTCGTCGATGTCCATGACCTTTTTGCGCTCTTCGGCTTTCATGCCGTGGGGGGCTTTGGACCCGATCAGGCCGGTAATGAGATCGCCCTTGCGCGTGCGGATTACTACCTTCTGGCTCAAAAGCACATGAGGCCACCATCCGCCGAGGGGATTGATTTTGATAAAGCCGCTTTTCGTAATGCCGGCGACCATGAAACCTACCTCGTCCATATGACCGGCGATGAGGATTTTCGGGGTGTCCGAAGTCCCCTTCTTGATTCCGAATGTGCTTCCGAGACCGTCCCGCGTGATTTCGCCCATGGGTGAAAGCTGTTTCTCGACGAATACGCCGACTTCCTCCTCGAAACCGCTCGGGCCGAAGAGATCCGTAATCTCTTTCAGGAACTTGTCGCGTGCGTCCATTTTGTTTGCCATAACCTTGCCTTCCGATAGGTGTTAATTTGTAATATTATTATCATATTAAACATAAAACGCGTTCAGCGCAATAAAAAATATGACCGCGCGGTCGTTTTTTTTATAACAAAAAACCGGAGATGTTATTCCTCCGGTTTTTGTCGATCATAATTATTCCTCGATTAACGAGGAGTTTCGATTTGGGCCTGAGCTGACGCGAGTCTGGCTACGGGCACACGATATGGACTACAGCTGACGTAGTTCAATCCTGTGCGATGGCAGAATTTTACCGATGTCGGTTCGCCGCCGTGTTCACCGCAGATTCCAAGTTTCAGGCCGGGATTCGTTTTCCTGCCCAGCTCGCATGCCATCTCGACGAGTTTGCCTACGCCCCGCTGATCGAGAACCTGGAAGGGATCCTTGTCGTAGATGCCCAGCCGGACATACTCCGGCAGGAATCTTCCGGCGTCGTCGCGGGAAAATCCGCATCCCATCTGAGTCAGGTCGTTGGTGCCGAAGCTGAAGAACTCCGCCTCTTCCGCGATTTCGTCCGCGGTAACCGCCGCACGGGGGATTTCTATCATCGTGCCGATGATGTATGGAATCTCGTCCTTCGTCATTCCCGCCTCGGTGAGAACCAGCTCCGCGGTGTTGATAACCAGCTTTTTCTGAAGCGAAAGCTCGGTAACATTGCCGACGAGAGGGATCATTATCTCAGGATGAACCTCGATTCCCTCTTTACGGACGATGACCGCCGCTTCGATGATAGCGCGGGTCTGCATCTCGGAAATTTCCGGGTAGGTTATTCCCAGGCGGCAACCGCGATGTCCCAGCATGGGGTTGCTTTCGGCGAGGGAATGAACCTTGTCGCGAATAACCGACGGCTCGACTCCAAGCTGTTCTGCGACCTGTTTCTGCCCTTCGTTGTCGTGGGGCAGGAACTCGTGAAGAGGCGGATCGAGGAACCTGATGGTCGCCGGTCTGCCGTTAAGGGCGCGGAAAATGCCTTCGAAATCGTCCCTCTGAAGGGGAAGGATTTTCGACAGTGCTTCTCGGCGGGCGTCTTCGTCCTTGGCGAGGATCATTTTGCGGAAAGCCACGATACGGTCGCCCTCGAAGAACATATGCTCCGTTCTGCAAAGCCCGATTCCCTGCGCGCCGAAGTTCACCGCTACAGAGGTATCTTTCGGGGTGTCGGCATTTGTGCGGACACCCATCACGCGGATAGCGTCGGCCCAGCCCATGAACTTTTGATACTGGCTGAAAAGCAAGGATTCTCCGGCGGCCATTTCGTCGTTCAGAACCTGCAGAATCTCCGATGGCTTGACTGTAATCGGCCTGCCATAGACCTTTCCGGTGAATCCGTCGATGGAAATCATATCCCCTTCTGTGAAATTTCTATCCCCTACGGACAAAGTCTTCTCTTTGTAATCGATGTTAAGAGCACCCGCTCCGGCCACACATGGCACACCCATTCCGCGGGCAACCACCGCGGCGTGGGAAGTCATTCCGCCGCGCGCTGTGAGGATACCCTCGGCAACAGCCATTCCGCCTATGTCTTCCGGCGTGGTCTCGATGCGGCAAAGGATAACTCTGCCGTTTTTGGCGATGTAATCAGCGCGGTCATGCTTCGGAAGCTTTTCGGCCTCCTCTTTTGCCTTAGTTACAACCTCCTCGGCGCGTTCGGAGTTGAAAATCAGTTTGCCTGTAGCTCCGCCGGGAGAAGCGGGAAGTCCCTCGGCGATGTCCTCGCCCTCGGTTTCCGCTTTGGCGACGTCGTTGTGGTCGAGGATTGGAGCGAAAAGCTGGTTAAGCTGGTCTGCCGGAACCCGCATTATAGCGGTTTCACGGTCGATAAGCCCCTCTTCCTCCATCTCGACGGCCATACGCAGAGCACCGAAAATAGTGCGTTTGCCCGTGCGCGTCTGAAGCATCCACAGCTTGCCGTCCTGAATCGTGAACTCGACATCCTGCATGTCCTTGTAATGCTTTTCGAGGGTTTCGCGAATATCCATAAGCTGGGCGAAAATTTCCGGCATCTCTTTTTCGAGGTCCCTTATGGGATGCGGCGTCCGGATTCCGGCCACGACGTCTTCGCCCTGGGCGTTCATCAGATATTCGCCGTAGAATTTATTCTCGCCGTTTGAGGGGTTGCGTGTGAAAGCCACGCCCGTGCCGCAGTTGTCTCCCATGTTGCCGAAAACCATTGCCTGAACATTGACAGCAGTGCCCAGCAAACCCTTGATGTCATTGAGTTCGCGGTATTTCACCGCACGAGGCGTATTCCAGCTTCCGAAAACGGCGTCGATAGATTTGCGAAGCTGGTCCATGGGGTCTGAAGGGAAATCTTCGCCCGTGTGGCTCTCGTAAATCTGTTTGTATCTCGAAACGAGGTCTTTTAGGTCTTCTGCGGAGAGCTCATTGTCCGTCTTGACACCGGCCTCGTCCTTTTTTTGCTGTATCGCTTCCTCGAATTTCTCATGGGGAACTCCCATCACGACATCGCCGAACATATTGATAAAACGCCGGAAAGCGTCCCATGCGAACCTTTCATTGCCGGACTTTTCGATGAGTCCTTTGACAGATACCTCATTAAGGCCGAGGTTGAGCACCGTATCCATCATGCCGGGCATGGAAACCGCCGCGCCTGAGCGCACGGAGACCAGCAGAGGATCATTGGGGTCGCCCAGTTTTTTGCCCATCGCCTTTTCAAGTTTGGCGAGTTTTTCTTCGACCTGTTTCCACAGTTCCGGGGGGTAGGTTTCATCGTGTTTGTAATAATAATCGCATACTTTGGTGGCTATCGTAAAGCCCGGGGGAACGGGAATTCCGATTTTGCACATCTCGGCGAGGTTCGCGCCTTTGCCGCCGAGGATTTCCTTCATGCCGGCGTCCCCGTCGGAATCGCCTTTGCTGAAGAAATATACGTAGTTTTCTGCCATTTTTCCTCCTATTGTTTTATTTCTTAAATTCGATTATATTGCGGAATATTTTATCCGCATTTGTCCATTCTGCATTTGTCGCAGTTTTCTTCGACAACTATCGGGTAATTCCCGCTGAAACAGGCATCGCAGAAGCCTATGTCCGGTAGGCCCTCTATTTTAAGCATCCCCTCGAGGGATAAATATCCAAGAGTATCCGCGCCGATGAATCTCGCAGTCTCCACCACCGACGACGAACTGGCGATTAGCTGATCATATGTGGGCGTGTCGATTCCGTAGTAGCACGGATGCTTTATCGGCGGGCTGGCGATTCTCAGATGCACTTCCTTCGCCCCCGCCTGACGTATCATCTCGATTAGCGCTCGCGATGTCGTGCCGCGAACGATTGAATCGTCAATCACCGCGACCCGTTTGCCTTTCAGAATTCCGCGGACTGGGTTGTATTTGATTCGCGTTCCGAAGTCGCGTATCGCCTGCCTCGGCTGAATGAATGTTCTGCCGATGTAGTGATTTCGAATAAGCCCCAGCTCGAAGGGGATTCCGCTCTGGCGGGAATAACCCAGCGCGGCGGTGTTCGAGCTGTCCGGAACGGAAATCACGATATCGGCGTCGGCGGGCTGTTCGATGGCCAATTGCTTGCCCATACCGCGCCGTATTCTATCGACGTTTGTGTTGAAAATTCGGCTATCGGGCCGTGAGAAGTAGATAAACTCAAAAATACAGGCGGCGGAGTTGCCCTTTGAAAAGGGGAACCGGCTTTCTATTTCGCCTTTCCTATTTACGATGACCATCTCCCCAGGCTCCAGGCTTCTGCCCATCGGCAAATCCAGCAGATCGAAGGCGCAGGATTCGCTCGCAAATGCCACTCCGCCCGGAAATTCCGTCATTTCGAGGGGGCGGACGCCATTGGGGTCGCGCACTGCGATAAGATAATCCGGCGTAAGGAAGACGATGCTGAAAGCTCCGTGCACCTGAGAGAGGGCGTCTGCGATGCCGTCCGGCGTGGATTCCTTTTCGCTTCTCGCAAGAAGATGCAGGATAACCTCGGTGTCGGTGGTCGTTCGGAAAATCGAGCCTTCCTTTTCCATCCGCCGCCTTAGCTGTTCGGCGTTCACGAGGTTGCCGTTGTGGGCGCCGGCTATCTGGCCGCGTTTGTAATCGATGGTGAAAGGCTGGGCGTTGGCGTAGGTGGTCTGGCCGGTGGTCGAATAGCGGACATGGCCAATCGAGGCGTTCCCGGTGAGTTCGCGCAGGCCTTCGGGAGAGCCGAAAACCGAACTCACAAGGCCGAGCCCCTTGCTCTCTACAAGCCGCTTGCCGTCGGAAACAGCTATACCGGCGGATTCCTGACCCCTATGCTGAAGGGCGTAGAGCCCCATATAGGCTCTGAAAGCGGCGTCGGGACAGCCGAAGATGCCGAATATCCCGCAATAATGTTTTAATTCGCTCAAGTTGTTTCCAGTAGAAAAAGTTTGAATGACCGATGCGATTCGAGAATGGGGAGCGGGGAAAATCCCGCCCCCCAATGATTTGATTAATGAACCATCATTCCGACACTGGCCGGAAAACGTCCGCCGCCGAGTTTATATATCTTCTCGTCGCCGTAGTTTTTGAGGGAGTTGCGCGTGTCGAGGATGAGTTTGGAGTTTTCGACGATGAAATCGAGGTCGTAAACCTTGTGGTCAGTTGCGATTACAACCAAATCCGCCGATTCGAGAAGTTCTTTTGTAACCGGAACGGACTCGACCGTGCCGTCGCCCCACATAATGGTTTCCACATAGGGATCGTTGAACTGAACTTCCGCGCCCTTTTCCTGGAACAGCTGGAGAAGGTCGAGGGCAGGGGATTCGCGGACATCGGAAATGTCGCGTTTGTAAGCCATTCCCAGAAGGACGATTTTGCTTCCTTTGATGGGTTTGCCGTATTCATTCAGAACATCGCCGGCCTGCGCCACAACGTAGGAGGGCATACTGCCGTTGATTTCGCCTGCCAGTTCGATAAAACGGGCGTAATAATTCAGGCTCTTGAGTTTCCACGACAGATAGTGGGGGTCGATGGGAATACAATGCCCGCCAAGACCGGGACCGGGGTAGAAGGGCATGAACCCGAAAGGCTTGGTCGCGGCGGCATCGATAATCTCCCAGGCGTCGATTCCGAGACGGTCACACATCAGAGCGACTTCGTTCACCAAACCGATGTTGACGCTTCTGAAGGTATTCTCGAGAAGTTTCACCATCTCGGCGGCCTTGGTGGACGAAACCATCACTACATGCTCGATGGTTGTTTCATAGAAGGCGTGCGCGACTTCGTTGCATGCGTCGGTAACGCCGCCGACCACTTTGGGCGTGTTGTGAGTCTGATACACGGGGTTCCCCGGATCGACCCTTTCAGGCGAGAAGGCGAGGAAGAAATCTTCACCGACCTTGAGGCCGCTCTCTTCCAGCTTCGGCAGGATTAGCTCTTCGGTGGTTCCCGGGTAAGTAGTCGATTCCAGAACCGCAAATGTGCCCGGAGACATGAACTCCGCAATTTTGCCGCAGGCGTCCAGAATGTAGGAAACATCCGGGTCCTTTGTTTTGTTGAGGGGAGTCGGCACGCAAATCGGGATTATATCCGCATCTTTGATGATGGACGGATCTGTAGTGCACTTCATTTTGCCGGAATTCACCAGCTCCGCAACAACTTCGGCGGGAATATCATCGACATCCGAACCGCCGGAATTGAGGATATCCACCTTTTTCTTCGAAACATCGTAGCCATCGACGATATAACCCGCTTTGCAGGCCTCGACGGCCAGGGGCAAACCGACATAACCCATTCCGATAACGCATATCCGCGCGGAACGATCCTCGATTTTTTTAATCAAGCCAGCTTTTTCTGCTCCCATTAGTTCTCCTTTTTTATTCAAATTGATACTTTTGTATTTGTTTGTGTTCGATTGTATTCTATTTCACACTTTTGTATTCGGCTATCTAACTTTTGAGCCTGACGGCAAATCACCGTCCACTGTGAGAACTTTAATTAGGCCTCCCCCTTCCGCCGCGAGGATCATGCCGTGGGATTCGTATCCGCGAATTTTCGCCGGCTTCAGGTTAGTGAGGACGACCACTTTTTTGCCGATAAGCTCCTCGGGGGAATACGCCTGAGCTATTCCGGCCACCAACTGCCGCGTTTCGCCGCCGATATCGACTTTGAGAAGGAGCAATTTGTCGGCATTCGGTGCCGGGACACATTCGATAATCTCCCCGACGCGGATCTTCAGCTTCGCGAACTCGGAGATGTCCAGAAGGTCCTCCGGAGGCGGTTCGTCTTTGGCCGTAAGTTTTTTCAGCGCTTTCGCCTCGTCGATACGCGGGAAGAGGGATTCGCCCAGTTCGATGTAAACTTCGGATTTCAATTCGCCCCATTCGAAGGCCATGTCCAGTTCCACCGGCACTTTCTGAAGAGCGAGGCGATATCGAATCTCGTCGCAAGCGTCCGGCATAACCGGCCAATACAGAATCGATGCCACACGAAGGGCTTCGGCGGCATTATATAAGACCGTTTCGAGACGCTCCCATTTTTCCTCCTTGGCGAGAATCCACGGGGCGGTGCGTTCGAGGTAACGATTTGTCTCGCGAACCAGCTCGTTAGCGGCCTCGACGGCTTTCGAGGGGCGCATGCTCATCATTTCATCCCGATATGTCTCCGCCGATTTCAGAGCGGTGTTGCGAAGGAGAATCTCGTCTTCGGTGGCGACTCCGGCTTCAGGAATAATCCCGCGGAAATTCTGCTTTATCAGCTTTAGAATTCGGCTTGTGAGATTGCCCAAATCGTTGGCAAGATCAGTATTGATGCGGTTTATCAGTCCCTCGAAGGAAAATTGGGAATCGAGGGCGAAGACTTTTTCGCGCACCAGGAAATATCTGAAAGCGTCCCTGCCGAACATCTCGATGAGTTTCGGAATCGGCACGGCGTTGCCGAGGGATTTGCCCATCTTCGCGGTCTCCACCATCCACCAACCGTGGGAGAAGACCGTCCGGGGCGGCTCGAGGCCGAGGGCTTTGAGCATCGTCGGCCAATAAACGGTGTGAGTAGTGGCGATGTCTTTTCCGATAAGATGATAATCCGCCGGCCATGTATGTTCGAAAGTGGGCATGTCGTGGGGCCAGCCGGGGCCGGTAACATAGTTGAGAAGGGCATCGAACCAGACGTAGCAGACGTAGTCCTTATCGAAGGGAAGCTCGATTCCCCACGACAGGCGCTCTTTCGGTCGGGATATGCAAAGGTCGGTCAGTTCCCTACGCAGAAATCCGAGGATTTCGTTGCGCCGGCTCTCCGGCTGTATAAATTCGGGGTTCTGCTCGATGTGATTTATCAGCCAGTCCTGATATTTGCTCATCCGGAAGAAATAATTTTTCTCGGTAAGATGTTCCACCGGCCTGCCGCAGTCGGGGCATTTGCCGTCGGCAAGGTCCTTTTCAGTCCAGAATCTCTCGCATGGAGTGCAATACCATCCGGAGTATTCGTCGGCATATATCTCGCCCTCTTCCCAGAGGAGTTGCAGGGCATGTCTTACCGCTTTTTCGTGGCTCTTATCCGTGGTGCGGATGAAGTGGTCATATTTGATTCCGAGGTCATCCCAGAATTTTTTGAAATTGCGGACATAGAGGTCGCAGTGCTCCTTGGGGGACATGTTTTTTGCCCTGGCGGCTTCGGCGACCTTCTGGCCGTGCTCGTCCGTGCCGGTGAGGAAGAAGACGTCCCTTCCGGCCATACGGTGAAACCGTGCCAGAACATCGGCATTGACCGTGGTATATGCGTGGCCGATGTGCGGGTTGTCGTTCACGTAGTAAAGAGGTGTTGTGATGTAAAACGGCTTATTCATTTTTTGCCCCTAACTCTGGGTTCTAATTACAAGCTTATAATTTATATCCTATAGTATAGTATGTCAAGGGCGATTAAACCAGCGAGTGCAACTTAACTGGATTTTATTTTTTGGGGGACTTGAAAACTCAATCATCGATGGTGGTAAATTCTTACAAATGTTTGCGGGGTTTAGCTTCGAGATTGGCATGGAGAAGGAAAGTAGTTCGTTTGCGGCGTTCGTCTGATACTGAATTTAAAAGCCGAACCACCTGCCGTTCCCGTCCCTTCCATTACTGACAATTTCCTCGGCGAGATACAGCGGAGGAGATTTAATTTGTGGACGTTTTTAACCTTGTGCCTTTATTTTCGCTTTGCAGTTGATTTATAACTTCACATAAGTTAATATATAACGATGTGATGTTCAACGTCCGGAAATAAGGAGAAAGCACATGAAGAAAATCATCATTCTGATCATCATCGTGGGCGGATTGTATTTGTTATACAACCATTATATTGCCGAACCACAGCGTGAAGCCTATGAGGCTACCGAAAGTCTCTCCGAAGCGGGCTTAAGAGCACGCCAGAATGAAGCTCGACAGCTACTGCGGCTGGCGTATCAGAAGCAGGAATCCTATCATGCTCTCCATGGTCGATACACCCGAAAATTTGACGACTTGAAGATTCAAGACAGGGGAACATATTATCAAATGGAGATAAAAGCCGCTTCGATAAAGGGCTTCGAGATAAGGGCAGAGGGGAACATCGATAATGACTCCTACAAAGATGTCTGGGTCATTGATCAGAATGGAAGCCCCTATAATCTCGTTGACGACGTTAAGAAAAACTAATTTTACATGACCTCGAAGGGCGATATAGAAAAGTTTAAAGACGAGAAGGTCGCCAAAGCTATCGCCTCGTTTATTCCGTCGCTCGTGCTTTCCAGAGTTGTCAGAAACCCCGAAAAACTGGACAGGGTTGGCGAGAGGCGCACCGTTACGGCCATGTTCGTCGATATCGCAGGTTTCACTCCATACTGCGAGAACCGGGACGCCGAAGAGGTTATGCTCCTTCTCAATCGGCTTTTTTCTGCTATCCTCGAACCGGTGAATAAGTATTCCGGCGAGGTCGATAAATTCATGGGGGACGCCGCTATTATAATCTTTGGCGCGCCCGTAGCCCACGAGGACGATCCCCAGCGGGCACTGGCCTCCTCTATCGAAATATTGGGGCGGGTAAAAGAGTTCGAGAGCCTCGATGTTTCGATAGGAATAAACACCGGGGAAGTAGTGGCGGGAATCGTCGGAAACGATAGCCATAGGGAATACACGGTCATCGGCGACGCAGTGAATACGGCATCGAGGCTTCAGAGCTCAGCGGGCGCCGGCGAAATCCTCGTAGGAAGCGAGACGGTTCGAATGGCTGGAGCCGGATTCGTGTTCGGAAAAAAAAGAAGGCTCTCCCTGAAGGGAAAAACAGAGGAAATCGAAGCCTATCCCCTCGAAAAAATCGAGTCAGCCATATCGAATCATATTAATCTGCCGTTGACTGGCAGAGAACTGGAGTTTCGACGGGCGGTTAAGTTCCTCGAATCCGACACTGGTTCTCTCGCAATAGAAGGCCAGGCCGGAACAGGCAAAACCGCACTGTTGGCACAAATCGCCGATTCAGCTCTAAGCCTGGGCTATAGAATACTCGATATTTCCGCAATCACATGGGCGGAAAATATTCCATATGCCCCCGTTCAGCACTTCATTCGAGAACTTCTTGGAGAAAATCCCGCTGAAATATTCGAGAGAATTCTTCCTGCTCGTGCTGAATTCTTCCCATTGTTGTCGGGTCTGCTGAGAATGGACATCGAACCGAATTACCGGACGGAATATCTTTCGCCCGACGAAAAACGAACTGCCCTGCGTGAAATTCTAACCGAGCTTCTAACTGCATCCGCGGGCACTTCGCCGACGCTTATAGTTTGCGACAACACCGAGAACCTCGACCCCTCGACCGCCGATTTGATAAACGGCATCGTTTCGCGCAAACAACTTTCAATAATCATCTCCGGAAGGGATTTAAACGCGCTGGCAACAACGCCGGGGGTAAAGATTCGCCTGGACACCTTCGGGAAAGACAAGACCGGCAGGCTGGTTCGCGAGATTCTTGGCGCGAAACGGATAGGAAAAGATTTGCTCGACGCCGTTCATTCGGAAACTGGCGGAAATCCGGGCTACATCGTGGAACTGGTTTCCCTTTTGGCCGACCGAGGCGGTATTGTCGTGGACAGGGGGGTTCACAGGCTTTCGGCGTCGATCGAAGGACAGCTTCCGCGAACCATCGACGGCATCTACACCGCTCGAATCGACGAGTTTCCCGCCGATGCTCGAGAGACCCTTCGCGTGCTTTCCGTCCTTGGCCAGGATTTTCCGCGGGACATTCCGGAACATCTGATTGACGACTCAATTTTTGAAAACGGCAGGGATTTTTTGCTTTCGAACGGAATCCTGAGAGCTATCGACGGCAGATATCGGTTCCAGTCGGGTCCATTTATGAAGGCGGCCTATCATTCGCTGTTTCAGACCGTTCGCAAGAGGATGCACGAATCTGCTGGCCAGGTTATCGAGAGCATCTACGGCGAGAGTATCGAGGACCATTACGAGGAACTCGCGCGCCATTACAGCCTCGGCGAAAGGGAGGGGAAAGCCTTCCATTACCGCTACCTATCAGGACTCAAGCAGGAAAGGCGTTTCGCGAATAGGGAAGCATTGTATTATTATGAATCTGCCCTTGAAATCGATGACGACACCGCTATACAAAAGGGCTTGTGGCAGGAGCTTCTCGGCGCGCTGGAAGCCGCGGGTAAACTGCTCTGGTATTCGGGCGATTTAAACGGAGTCATCGAACTAAATATGCGGGCAAAAAAGATAGCTGAACGTCAGGACGCAACGCCCCTTTTCACCGACGCGATAAACCGCATCGCCCTCGCGAAGCAGGAGTTAGGGGCTTTTGAAGAGGCCGGCAAATTATACGGACATCTTTTAACAATCCTCGACAGGGAGGAAAACCAGGTAGAACGTCGTCTGCAGGCGATGGTTAACTACGGCACTCTACTTTCTGACCTCGGCAGACTCGACGAAGCCCGGAAGCTATATCTACAGGGATTGGAGATTGTGGATATTAGTAAAGCCTCCGCCGGCGCGGCAAATCTTCTCGGAAATCTCGGATGGCTCGAAGGGCAAATGGAAAACCTCGAATCTGCGGCGGAATATCTTCAGCGGGCGGGAGAGATAGACCAGGAAATGGGGAATCTTCGCGGACAGGCGATCAACATGGTGAACCTCGCGCAGATACATCGTGCCAGGGGCAAAATTAATCTTGAAATCGAAGCCTACAACCGCGCCCTCGATATTTTCTCGAAAATCGGCGACCGGCGCGGGGAAGCGTTATGCCTATCGAATCTCGGGGACACCGCGAGGGAAAAGGGGGAAATCGAGGCCGCAAAATCCCTCCATCGCAAAGCTCTCAAGCTGGCCACCGAACTTAGCGACAAGATGCGGATAGTCGATGCCCAGCTCGGACTGGCGCTGGATTCCCATGCGGAAGGAGATGTCAAATCCGCTATCAGAAGGGCGGAGTCGGCTTTGAACATAAGCGAGACAATCGGCGACTGGGAGGGGCAGATAGAGACGGGAATGGCTTTGCTGAGATTTTATCGAGAAAGCAATATGCAGAAACCTTTTGAAAAACTATCAAAAAAACTTCGCCAGACAATAATGGAGAACAATCCTGCCGCAATTTCGCGTCTGGAAAGTTTGAATGAATAGAGGAGGATTTACATGAGACAATTCAATCTGATTTTATTAGTGTTGATGATGATTTCGAGCCTCGGGCTCGCCCAAAGCTGGGAATCCATAGGCCCCGAGTCGGGCAGGATTGTTCAGGTGGCGGCAGATCCGAATCGTCCCGATACGATTTTTGCGGTGCACGAGGGATTTTCCGAGCCTTCCCATTTCCTGATTCGAAGCCTCGACGGCGGCGAACGATGGGACACCCTCGGCGAATACAACGGCTTCGCTCTTCATCCGTCGTCGCCGGAAACTTTGCTTGCGACTTTCGGAATAGGCTCCTTTTCCGACGGCATCTACAAGAGCGAGGATTTGGGCGAGAGTTTCGATCCTTCCCCATTCTATACTTTTTATCTTGCCAGCGGAGCAAATTACAATCCTGACAATCCGAGGAATATATTCTGCTGGGGACAGGGATTGATTTACACCACTGACGGCGGCGGGACATGGGGCAGGCCATCTTTCCCGACAATTCCGATGATGTATTACGGCGCTTTTGCGGATCCTTTCGCGCAAAACCACTACTGGGGATGGACAGACTCCGGACTGCTCATTCATTCCCCGGACAGAGGCGAAACCTGGCCTGCCATGCACACTTTCCACGAAGGCTCCGCGCCTATCGACGTTGCGGTATCAGCTATCGACACATCTTATGTTTACATGGCGAACTGGGACGGAATCTCCCGAAGCCTTGACTACGGGGAGACATGGGAGCATATCCGCATGCCCGCCCAGCCCTCGAACTGTATCTGGGTATCGGATCTAAACCCCGACGAGATTATTTTCGGAGGGGCATATGGAGTTTATAAATCCGCGGACGGCGGCGATTCATGGGAACTTGTCGGCGATTCCGTGGAATATGAGGTCATCGATATGGACATAATCCCCCTCGGCGGGGGCGGAGGATATCGTATTTATATCGGCACGGCTCGCAACGGCGTGATGTTCATCGATACCAGCCCTTTCTCGTCAGGACCGATGATTTCCGGAGCGTGGCCGCCCAACGGTAAATGGGTCTCCCTGGACACTTTCGATATCACAATCAAGGTTCAGGATCCAGACGGTGTGGAAGTATCATCAATCGAGCTGGAAGTGAACGGCACATCATACACGACAGCCGACCCCGAACTCGCATTTCTCGATACGATGCTTGTCTTTACCGGCTATTTCGAGGACGGCGAGACGGTCGAAGTCGAGCTGGTTTCCGCCGATGACGCTCTGGGAAATCCATCGGCAGTTCTGCCATACAACTGGTCGTTTACCATCGACAGAACCCCGCCCACAGCAACTTACGTCAACCCCATTCCCGACGACACCGTCGGCACAGAACCAATACTATTCAAAATGCACGTCATCGACGGCGGGTGCGGCCTGAATCTCCCCTCCTATGTTTCCCATTTCAACTCTGTAACCGTTTATTCGAGTTGCACATCCTTCCTTTTCGACGCCGATACGGTGCTTATCGACCTCGCCTTCGCCGGCCTCGCTCTTGAAGAAGGGGACACGATTCAGGTGAACATCTATATAGAGGACTCGGTGGATATCGGCGACCCCAATGTTCTCGAGGACGAGTGGTTTTTCTACGTGGCGCGGACTGGGATTGCCGACCGGGAACTCCCCGAAACTAATGAGCTTCGTATTTCGCCAAATCCTTTCAATGCTGGATGCAGAATCGAAACATCCGAGGATTTTCGCATCTACGATACTTCCGGAAGGCTGATTATGGAAAACACCGCGAATGAAGGCTCTGCTGACCGCCGCTCCGCCATTTGGAGCGGAATTGACGAAAGGGGAACAGAAGTGCCATCGGGGATTTATCTGATAAGGACTTCCGGCGGGGAAACGGCGCGGGTTATCCTTCTGAGGTAGCTCTCGCCCAACGTTCGGCCAGTTCGATAGCGGATTTCATACTGCCATGGTTGGCGATGCCTTTTCCGGCTATTGCGAAAGCCGTGCCGTGGTCGGGGCTTGTGCGGATGAAGGGCAGTCCCAGAGTCGCGTTGACACCCTCCTCAAACGCCATCATCTTGAAAGGTATGAGCACCTGGTCGTGGAACATTCCTATCAGGACATCGTAGGACGACCTAATTTTCCACAGGAAAGCGGTGTCCGGGACAATCGGGCCGGAGACGTTGTATCCGCGCCCTGTTGCCCGTGTCATTCCCTCGATTATTATCGACTCCTCGCCGCCCATCATTCCCCCCTCTCCGGCGTGAGGATTCAAAGCGAGGACTCCCACACGCGGTTCGTCGATTTTCTCATATCTTCTTAACCAGTCATAGGTTATCCCTATTGTCTCGTCGATAAGTTCGGGCGACAGGGCGTTCGGGACATCTCTCAGGGCGATATGCCGTGTCGCCGGCACAACTCGGTTATCCCCTGCGATAAAGGCCATCACCACTCGAGGAACACCGGCCAGGCTCTGAAGAATTTCAGTGTGCCCGGGGAAATCATGCCCGGCCATTTTCAGAGCGGTTTTCGATAAGGGGGCGGTTACCAGAGCGTCCGCGCAGTTTTCGATGCAGTGTTCTGCCGCTGAAATCAATGATTCATATGCAAAATCGCCGCTTACTGCAGTCGGGGTTCCGAAGGCAACGGGAGCGCGAAGTTCCGGCTCTTCGAGAAACTCGATTTCCGCACCGGAACCGGATTTGCCGGTTTTGGCCAGTTCCAATATCTCAGCACCCCATTCAAATCTACTTCCGTAGCGGCCAAAATGGCTTTCGTTGCAGGCCAGAATAAAACGAATGGGCGCGGATTTCAACGCCAATATAGCTTTGGCCGTAATTTCAAATCCAATTCCCGCCGGATCGCCGAGGCTTATCGCAAGTCTTACCTTTTCGATCATTTTATAAGCACGGCCTTTCGTGTGATGGATTTCTCCCCGGCGACCGCTTTAATCATGTAAATTCCCGAGGGCTGGTTGTCCATTTCGATGGCTATATTATGATTTCCGGCTGGCGCTTTTTCGATTTTTCTCTGCATAACCTTCCTGCCGTCGATGGCGTAGATGTCGATTTCAATATCGGACTGCTCCGGAAGGGATACATCTATCGCAAAAGCCGAATTGAAGGGGTTCGGAACGACATTTCCGACTTCGAACTTCTTGGGCAGGCGCTCCTCGCCGATGTTGCATCCGACATAAACTATCTGGCCGAGATGATACTCCCAATCCCCAACCAGAGGGGCATCGACGAAAACATACTGGCCGGCCGGTATAGTGAGATAGACATCCAAAGTCTCCGCTTCGGTATTCTCGAGGACGGAAACGCCGTAGCCGTCGGTGATGTATGCACTGCGGTTATAACTCGCGCTGGAATTCGGATTGCCCTCGATTATCTCGATTTCGAGGGTGCAGGAATATGAGAAGTAACTCCCTGTCGTATCGAAAATATGGAAGGTTATTGAATCCAGCAGAGCGCCGACTTCAGGACTAAAGGGGAAAACGTATTCCATCTCCGCACGTGCCTCGATTTGAAGCTCGAACAGTCCGACCATATCGTCCCCGGAATCTACGATTATCGTAAACGCCTCTGCGTCGCCGTTGGAGACCTCGAAACTTCCGAGACCGCCGACTATCTCGACGGAATCCGGCGCGGAAATACTGCCGTTGTCGTTCGGGTCTATTATTGTGATATTCGCGTAGCCGTCATATGTCACGTCGATGCCGTCAAGGTTCATCACGCCGAAGACCACGGTGTTGGTCTCCGCAACGGGTTGCCATCTGTCGTATTCCAGTGGGAAAAGCACTCCGCCGCTCACGGGATCGAGGAACATCAGGGAAGTGAAATCCGGCAGAAGGGGGCCGCTTATCTCCAAATCGACCCGTCCCGCGGAGTCTTTGCTCACGGAGATTGTCGCTATTCCGCCCTCGAAATTAACTATTCCCGACGGCGGATCGAGAACGGCATCATCGTCGGTGGAAACCGATGCCGTCCCCGAATAGCTGGCGTCGATTGCGCCCGCGCCATTACGCGCGGTTATAGTAAGTTCGATATTCTCCCGCGCCGGGTAAATTCCCGCCTCGCCCGGCTGGAATCGATATTGAAGGGCTCCGCTCGAATCGGCGGTCTCGAAAACAATCTCGTATTCATACAGAAAACCGATTAGGCCCTGATCGAAAAGGCCGACCAGTTCGGCGTCGAGAGCCTGAAATTCCAGTGTCTCCGGCTCGGTATTTACAGCGTAAAGGACATATCTGCCGTCGGTCATTTGCAGTGGCGTTTCGGCGGCCAAAGTCGAATTCCAGGAATCCCCGGAGGCTGAATCTATAATGGTCAGCGATGTGTCGTCGTCGTTGAAAACCATGGTGAACCAGGCTTCCAGAGCTGTGTCGATTTCGCCCCAGCCGTTGATACCCTGAATTTCCAGCTTCATCGTATCGCCGACAATCGCGATATTCGGGCTTCGGAAGGCGAATTTAAGGGCTACATCCGGCGGAACCACCTGAATTGGCGTGTAAAATGGCACCACCAGCTCCGGCACGGAATCCGTCTCGGCTGAGATGAAAATACATAGAGTGTCCGCTTCGCTGTCGGCAAGAGTGAAACCGGCGAAACCTCCTGTCAGACGCCGCCAGCCGTCCGGTTCGATAGTCGCGCTCTCGGTGCCCTGAAGGTCGATAACATCGAGCCGCACCTTCGTGCTGTTGTTGGAATTATCGGGCGACGAACCGTTGAAAGCCATCGCATAAATGGAAGAAGGCTTCTGCTGAGCGATGCGCATCCCCTCGAAACGGTTGGTCAACAGAAATGGCGCTTCGTCCGTTCCTGCGACATAGACCATAAAGGTATCGCTGACCATAAGAGTCCCCGCGGAGGAATAGGCCACGACGCCCACAGTCTCGCTTTCCGTGTTGTATATGTAGAACGGACACATGCCGTAAATTATGGGCAATGTGGCCGACGGCGCAGGCATCATAGTGAAAGGACTGGTCACGCCGGCACTGCCGTTGGGTGTGGATTCATAGACTATCTCGGCGGTGGCGTAGTCCATATGAATACCCGGCATATGGGAAGGAACCACGAGGTCGTCGGTATCGACCGCGCATGCCCAGTGCAAATCGAAGCTGTTGTTTTGAATTACGATACTCTCGCCGAAGATTTGCCATTTCGAGGCGATAGTTCCCGACGGCACCACTTCGAAAAGAACCGGAATAGAGGGTTTCATATCGCCTACCGCATCGACAGCCCGCATGGCGAAATATCCGTCTCCCTCGGCGCGAAGAATGGCCATGCCCATCTCGTGGGTAACGGGAATTTCGGACATATATGCTCCCGACATACCCTCGCAGAAAACCGTGTCTATGCCGTAACTCGAACTTGTGATGAAATGGGGAGCCACCGCGCCTGTCCATGTGCTGTCCACCGGAGTATTAAGCGGCCTCGCAGGCTGAATAATCAATAACTGCGCCCCGCCGGAGGGAATCCAGTTGTCGATGAACATGGTTCTGTAAAAGGTCGGGTCGGGCGGAAGCTCCATCGCGGAAGTTATCGCGCGGGTTTCCGTAAGCCATGGGCTGTCCCATTCCAGCCCGATAAGCAGGCCTGCGAAAATAATCGAACAAACAAAAATCTTTCTCAACATCTCTACCCCTTTATTTGATTATCGAACTCTCTCCATTTCTCGTCCACCCATTCGCGCATCTTTTGCTGAAAAACCGGCCTGTCGAACCTGCGCGCTGACTGGAGGATATCGTTCTTATCGAAATTCGTCTTCTCGAATCTATTCACGGCATCGATTAATGAATCGACGTTCTGTTCGTGGAAAAACACCCCCGTTTTGCCGTCGATAACGCTCTCCCGCGCGCCGGCGACGCCATAAGCGATAACCGGCCTTCCCGAAGCCTGAGTCTCCACCGGCACGATTCCGAAATCCTCCCGCCCCGGGAAAACCAGCGCTTTGCATGTCGAAAGAAGTTCCCGCTTGGTCTGGTCGTCGATTCTGCCGAAGAACTTGATATTCGGTCCGGCGTCCTTCATCAGCTGGGGCAGGTGGGGGCCGTCGCCGGCGACATATAAGGGGATGTCCATCTTCTTAAACGCGCTGATTGCGAGGTCTATCCGCTTGTAAGGCACCATTCGCGAAAGGCAGAGATAAAAATCCCCGACCATGCTCGAATCCACCGGCGTGAATCTTTCCACGTCCACCGGCGGGTATATAATTTCCGAGTCTCGACGGTAGAATTTCGAGATTCTTTTCTGAGTCGCTCTGGAATTACTGGCGAAATAATCGACCCTGTCCGCGGCGAGTCTGTCCCACATTCGAACATAGTTTAAGATGATGGGGTAGAAGAACTTGAACAGATCCCGCTTGAGGAAGAAGCCCGATTCGGTGTAACCGTGTTTGTAATCGAAATACAGCTCCCACGCCTGACGCATAGGTGTATGACAATATGATAAATGCAGAGTTTCGCTTCGAGTCAGGATTCCCTTTGCCACGAGATAACTACTGGAAATCACCATGTCGAATTCACGAAGATCCATCTGTTCTATCATCGTGGGATAGAGGGGCATGTAATATTTATACCACCGATGAATTCGCGGAAGCCTCTGCGACCACCCCACCGGGCGGATGTCCCAGTCGCGGAAATCCTCTGGCACGAAGTTCTTGTCGTAAACCAGGGTATATACCGGTGCTTCCGGATAAAGCCGCTTGATTTCCCGAAGAACCTCCTCCGCACCGCCGGACTGAATAAGTAAATCCTGAACTATTGCTATTTTTCGGTTATCTTTCATTAACTCAAATTTACATTATCTCGCGATATATATCAAGGGTTTTCGTAGCACATGATTTCCACGAGAATTTTTTTGCCCTCGATAAGCCTCTTTCGACGAGATTTTTTCGCAATTCTTCCTCTGAAGCCAGTTTAGAAATCCCCTCGCTGATGGAGTCGATGTCCAGAGGGTCGGCCAGCAAAGCCGCTTCTCCGGCGACTTCGGACATGCTGGAGTTAAACGATGTCAGCACCGGTGTCCCACACGCCATGGATTCCAGCACCGGCAGGCCAAAACCCTCGTAGATGCTTGGGTAGCAGAAAAACTCCGCCGACGAATAGAGCGCGGGCAGGTCTTCCGAGGGAATATATCCCGGGAAAATCACCCTGTCTTCGAGACCGAGCTTTTTAACAGACTCGAAAATCTCGCCATATAACCAGCCTTTGCCGCCGGCGATAACAAGTTTCAAATCCTCTATATTTGAAGCCTTGCCGAACGCCTCGATAAGGTGCCCCACGTTTTTTCGCGGTTCGAGGGTGCCTACGAAGAGAGCGAATCTTTCCGGCAAACCGTAGCGTTGGACAATTTCTGCTTTTGCTACATCCCCCGCCGGCACGAAATTTTCGCCCACACCGTTATGCACGACTCGAATTTTGCCCTCGGCACTCGGGCAGTAACGCCCAATTTCCTGCGATGTGAATTCGCTCACCGCGATTATTCGTTCCGCTTTCTTCATCGATGGCCGAAGAAATTTCTGCGACAGACGATGTTTGAACGAATGCTGGCCGGGAAAAAACTGAGCGGAGAGGTCGTGGATAGTTACTGCCATAGGCGTTTTGCCCCGCAAAGGCAGATAAAAATTCGGGCCGTGGAGGATTTCTATTCGATTCTCGGCGAGGAGTTTAGGAAGTTCGAGCTGTATCGCGAGATGCTGAACTCGGTTTCCATAGCGAACAGTCCGCACATTCGGGGCGTCAAAGTCAGGAATATCGCCATTTGCGAAGAGGACGATTTCCTCGACTCCGTCCAACTTCGCCATGGCCGATACAAGCCGGGAGGTATAAATCCCTACCCCTGTTAGCGGCCTGGTTAAAATACATGCCTCGATTCCGATTCTCAACTCAAAGCTCCTCGAGTATATTTGCATATTTCTCTATCATTTTTGCTGACGAAAAATTCTCGGCAGTCTCCTTCGATGCGCCCTCGGGAAGATTGCCTTTCTGCCACCTCGCGAAGAGATTTAGAAGTTCCAGCTCAATAGAATCGGGGCTGTTGGGACAAACTATCCCAAGATTATTCTGCCGTATAATATTCGCCGCCACATTATTTTTATGGCAGGTAGCTAAAATAGGCCTTCGAGATGCGACGTATTCGTAGAATTTACCGGTGATAACCACCTCGCCCCCAAGTTGTTTCGGAATTGTCGAGATAAGAAGGTTAACGTCTGCCCCGCGTTGTAATTCGAGGGCTTTCGAGTGGGGAATATGCCCCAGTGCTATTACGTTGTCAGGACGCTCTGCAAAACGGGGGGTTTTATTCGCAATATACTCTGGGGAAGCTCCGGCGAAAATCAGCCGGGCCTTTTCTGCAAAGAGCGGATTCCTGTTACATGCCATATCGAAAGCGACCAGAACGAACTCCGCAGTCTGGCCGGTCGAAGGGAAACTTCCGGTGTGAATAATTCTGAACTCTTCCCCGGGGACATAATCGCCATCTTCGGCTATTTCACAATCGAAACCCAAAAGGACAGTTTCGGCATCGATTCCGGATTCCACGAGACTATCTTCGAACTCCGGCCAGATTTTGACAATCAAATCGGCATTTCGCAGATGGGATTTGGCTTTTGGAATGGCCATTATCCTCCTCAGGGCATGAATAGGATTCCCTCTCCGGAAGGAATAAAACAGGTCGCGTAAATCAGCTACATATTTTATAGACGGAAACTTTTTCTTCAAAGCATTGCCTATTCCCTGCAGGCTAAAGGGCGGGGATGTTATGATTACAATTCCGATGTTTTCCCGCGCGATAATTTTTTCGGCTTCGGCTCGAGCGTGGTCAGCCCATTTCGCCATATAATCGCTTTGAAAAATTGCTCTGGTTGCAGTTTTTATTCGAACGCCTATAGGAGTTTTTTCAGGGCTAAACAGAAGATTCAAATCGCCGGCATCGATCCTGTGAACTTGAACGTCGGGGATTTCCGCCGTTGTATCGAGGTTCATCCATGGCGTTTCGCCGCCCGCGCAAAGCACAATCGGCTCGAAACCGTGACGGGGCAAATACTTCGCCAGTGTCATCGCACGGCGAATTACAATTCCGCCGGCGGGCGGCCAGTAATAGCTTATGAGAAGAACTTTTTTCATCGGAGAATCCTGGAATTCTTGAAATCGGCGACGAAACCTAACCCGATTTTCCACAATGCCTTGATATGCTTGTGGTTATACAAAATGATCGCAATAAATATCAGCACTTCTATTAAGGTGTTCCCGTAGAATACAGAAACGCCCGCGAGCAAAAGTCCAAGAGTGATGTTGACAAAAAAGAATTTTATGTCCACTAAAAAATCATGCTTTATAGCAATGATCGCTCCAAGCCAGAAATATAAAACAAAAGAGACTCCAGTGGCTATCGATGCACCAATACCCCCAAAAATCGGAACCAGATAATAATTCCCAACAAGATTTGTAATCGACGCAACCAGGGTTATTAGGGCGATATATATCGTTTTTCTCGAGAAATTTATTCCTATTTTGGTTGTCTCTGAAATCGTATACATCATCGGCATAAAGAGCAGGAAGGGAATCATCGGCGACGAGAGCCTGTAACTCTGGTCCATAATTAGAACGATAACATCTTTAAAAATGACGAAAACCCCAAAAACGAGAAAGAAGAAAACCGAAAGATAGCGGCTAACCTTAATGAACTTATCGCCCTGAACACCGTTTTCATACCACCTATATGCCGTTGGAGACCAGAAGTTGGAAAAGGAAGCTTGTATTATGTTTAGAACCATAACAACTCTAAATGCCGCACTGTATAAACCAAGCTCGTCGAAACTTGCCCAGGTTCTCAATGCGATTTTGTCCATCGAAGTTAGTAGCCAGGAGAAAAGAGCCACCGGTATCATCGGAAGGCCATACTTATATAGCCTTCTCAAAAGATCTTTCTGGAGCCGGAAGCCAACAAACCACTTCTTGTTGTTTATAATCGTTGAAATAACCCCGATCAGAACAAGAGAGGCAATCTGGGCTATGACAATGCTCTTAAAAGTCCTCTCATATGCAAACAGTAAGATCACAACAATGATGAGGTTCAAAAGGGCATGAATTATCGTGACAGAGGAGTAAAGACGCGCCCTCTCATCCATTCTTATAATCAAGGTGTTAAAACGGAAAAGGATTGAAAAGGGCAAGGAAAAAGAAAGGGCATAGATGATGAATTTTTCCTGACTGGCGAAAAGGAGGTTGGATAGGTCTTCCCAGAAAAGAATATAGACTGTGGCTACAAGTATTGAAAAGAGAAAGGGTATTAAAAAACTGTTCCAAAGCAAAGTCCCCTTGTCTTCTTCGGCATTGTATTCTCGAACGAAGGAGCGGTCGATTCCAAGATAAATAAACAAAGCGCTGATAGTTGAGGCCATGACAAACATGGATGCTCGCCCAAATTCTTCGGGGACAATCAACCAGGTAAGAAGGGGAGTTTTTATAAATCCTATGAATGCCGAAACTACTGGCCCTAAAGAAAATCCGCAAAGCCTCTTAATAAAGCTATTGGCGTCGTCTTTCATTCTATTGGCTTCCGTTCGAAATTAGCCTCTCCACTTCGGAGCATATAGTTTTTGTGTATTCATCGAAGGACAACTCCGAGCCGATTTTTAAAAGATAGTTTTTCGATGTCGAGAATATCCTTTTTGAAACAGTTTCATAATTTTTCGTGAATTCATCCAGTGTTGCAAAGGGTTGCATGCCCATCGCTATAGCATTGTATTCATACCACCTGAGGAACCTGAGAAAAGAGTCGTATTCTGCAAGTATGATCTGTTTTTCGAAAACCGTGCTTGCGTTGATGTCGATTTCTTCGAGGCCTCCGCTTTCCGGAAGGTGGCAACGGAATAGAAAAAGGTTGTGGTTGAGAGCCGGTTCGATGTAATCCGTGCTGTATAAGAGATTGGGGGAGATTCTTCTTCTTACCCTCGACCTGTTGTATTTCGCGATAGTCCTCCATTGGAATTTGCCCAGGGGGCCGTCTTGGTTGAGAATTAGCCTTTCTAACGGCTTATTGTTTATAGTGTTATAGGCATAAATCTTGGGGTAAGAATAGTTCGGGTAGATTGTCCCTCTCTCATCTATAACAACTATGTCGTCGCTAAGGAATACCCATTCCTTTTTCTGTCCAAGCTTTACCAATGCCGATGTTTTCCCAACACCACCGGTTCCGCCGAGAACAATTGATTGTTTAGTGGCTCGATTATATAGCGATGCGCCATGGAGAATAATTTTGTCCTTGAAAAAGAATGTTGCCGGCACAAAAATCAGTTCATGCAGAATCTTGCCAATATCTTCCGGGAATATTTCATAACCGATACTTCGGAAACGGCTGATAGCTCCTCTCAGCCCTTTCCGAACATTTCTGGGAATCAAATGGACTATAATGCTGTTGTTTTTCAGTTCACTTAGGTCCCAAAACATGGCGGCATATTCGAGGTCAATAACAAAACCGTTTTCGGTTACTTTTAGTGACGATGGATTGGAGGAAATGAAGTCAGAATCTGTTTCTCTCTCGTCGATTTTAATCAGAATTCGCTTAGCCCCTTCTGGCGCGGTTTCGTGATCGGGATAATGGGAAAGTTCGGTTTTCAGATTCTCGAAGAAGCCGTCGAGGTGGATGTCAAAATAGTATCCGAAGATTATCTTTTTCAATTCTCCCCTCCGATATTGAGAATCGACTTTACAAACTGCTTATAGTTCTTTTCCGCATTGAACGACTCATTCCATTTGACGCGGGCACTCCTTTTGATTTTCATGACAGCATCGTTTGAAAGTCCGCGGAAAGTGATGATAGCATTTCTGAGTTCTTTGGCGGAAGGCTGAGGCGAAATCAAATATCCGCAAGCCTCGCCCACTATTTCGCGAACTCCACCAACATCGGTAGCTATCGCCGGAACCCCAAAACTAAACGCTTCCATAATAGAAACAGGAATGCCTTCAGATTTGCTGACGTTTAAAAAAAGGTCAACCTCATTATTTTCATAAAAATCGAACACTTCTGAGTTGCTCAAATATCCTTTAAGTTCGAATTCGACGTTCGGCTTGGCTTCAAGCTTTTCTTTGGCGTAGTTGCAAATATGACTCATCAACTCGCCGTCACCGATATGTGTCCATATTATAGGAAAATCATCGATTTCAGCAAGGGCGTCGATAATCAAATCAAGCCTCTTTATCTCGCTTATTCGAGAACAGCTGACAATTCGCAAGACATTATCGGCAGAGGTTTTTGCCGGCGAACGATTATTTCTGATTCCCAGTCTGGAGACTTCAAGTTTGGTGTCATCTATTCCAGGGAGGTGTTCGGTCAGATATTCCCTTCCGTTTTCGGAAATCAGGAAAACATTATCAAGGTTATCTACAATAAACTTCCGAAAAGGCAGATAATTGTCGGCTTCTCTCTCGAAATAAATATCATAACCATGTCCCCTGCAAAAACTTACGGCGTTCAACCCTCTCAGTCTTTCAGAAGTTAGCCCAAAAGCGCCGTGATGCATCCAATATGAATAGAAGTAGGTTTTCGAATCTCTGACTTCACCAGATATAGTCTCCTCGATGTTCCTGGCCAGCTTATCCCTCTTGCGAAGCATGCTGATTATTTTTCTTAGAATGCTCAATGAGAATTTGAGTTTGAGTTCTTTTCGAGCTAAGCCGAATTCTTGATATAATAAACGATCGAATAAGTAGCCGACGGCCTTAACTCCATCGAAAAAACTGTTTTCTAACCTTAACTTATTCGCAACAACGTTTTCCGGGATTCTCCTCATCGATTTATCAGATGGTGACATCGCAAAAACATAGATTTTTTCAAAATGCGGCAGTAGATATTCAATCTCTGTTTCGAGAAACTCCTCTCCCGTTCCAAATGGGTAACTGTTTGTGATTATTACAATAAACTTCGACATCATCTACAACCCTGGTTATCTGCTCCAGTCTGCCCCTCGTCCAAATTTCCCCCCTTTGACTCAGGGAGGATATTAGTGAAGGATTTAAGCCCCGAAAGCACCGCGAATAGTGCACCGCTGGCTATAATAACACCTATTCGCGAGAGGAGAGGGTCTAAGAACCATACCCCCGCAATGCCTCCTGCAAGGACGAGGAGAATAGCGCAAATCCTCGCCCACGGATAAACTACCGGCATCAGGGGATTGCCAAGACGCCAGCTCATGAAAGCCATCGCGCCGTAAGAGATTAACGTCGCCCATGCCGCCCCGACGAAACCGAACCGGGGTATCATCCAGATGTTCAGCAGGACGTTGATAATAGCCGCAAACCCTGTAACGAAGGGGATGTAAATCGTTCTGTCCCGCGTCTGCATTCCCGCGCCGAAAAAGAGGGTCATGGCATCGAAAACCGCCGCGCTTGCTACTGGAATCAGAACAATCCGGCCGGAATGAAAAGCCTCCCCCACGAACCAGTCGAAAAGTTCCGGCGAAATGCCCACAATTCCCACAGCGGAAAGACTCAGCATCCCTATCAAAGGCGTGAGGACTTTGGGGTAAGTTCGGTTCGCAAGCTCATCCGTGGCGGCAAGCTCGAACATATAAGGCCCCCAAGCGAATCGGAAAGCAGTAAACAGCAAAAACACCACCCCCGCAATCTTGTATCCTACCGAATAAATTCCCGCGGCGTCAAAATCCGCCATGTAGCGCAGGAGTAGCCTGTCGGAGAGGGTAAGTATCACTGTTGCCAAAGACGCCGGAACGAAGGGAATCCCCCAGAAGAGCATCGAGGAAACAAGTTTTGCCGGAATCGGCCATGTCAAATAATGTCCGATTCGCCATAGCAGAGGCGCGAGAATTATGACGTCCGCCAAAATGCCGGCCAATAGGATGCCCGAGACTCCCATTTCGAAATATTTCAGCAGGACAAAATTTCCCGCGACCACGATGATGACCTTCACAATCGTATATCCGACATAGCTGACGGGACGTTTCTCCATGCGGAAAATCAGGAGGGACACCAAAATTATCGTTTCGAGGCTGGCGTTGACGGCAGAAAGACCTATCAAATCCCTTCTGCCGGCTACTCCAGTGAGCATTTTCGACAAAGGGTTAGCAAGAAGATACGCAACTCCTATAAGAATGATCGAAGTGAAAAAGACCCAGGCCAGAGCCGCCGTGAAAAGCTGTTTGCGCGGCTCCTCCTCGCGAATCGTTACGAAATGTTTGAAAAGGGCGACGTTCATACCCGTCATCCCGAAAATCATGGTTGTCGTGATGAAAAGGACGAGAAGCTGATAAACACCGTATTCCGCAGGAAGAAGGACGGTCGTGTAAAGGGGAATGAGCAGGAAGGCGATGAGTTTGGTCAAAATATCGCCGACACCGTAAAAAAAGGCGTCCTTCACAATTTGTTTTTTCAGAGACATCGCCATTATATCTGATTTATATTCTTATTATTCATGCCGTTACGCGTCCTGAGCTGTTTCTGAAAGACTACAGGCTTGTCAGACAACCTTGCTCGCCAGTAAATCGTGAAGATGAACCATACCGATAAGTTCGCCCTCGTCGATTACCGGCAGGGCGGTGATTTTTTTCTCCTCCATAAGGCGGACAGCCTCTTCGACTATGGCTTTCGGGCCGATTGTCAATGGCGATGCAGTTGCGAAATCGATTAGCTTGAGGTTGACGATGTCCTCGTGGGGATGGGCCTGCAAAAGCCTGCGCAAATCGCCGTCAGAGAATATTCCGCGTAGTGTTCTTCCTTCTGTTATAATCACATGCCCCAGCCTGCCCGTGCTCATAGCAACCACTCCGTCGAGAATCGAAGCACTCGAACTAACTACCGGCAGTGCTTTGCCGGAATGCATTACCTCGGAAACCCGTCGCAGTTGATGGCCGATATTCCCTCCGGGATGAAAGACCGCGAAATCCTCCTGAGTGAATCCGCGTTTCATCATCAGGGCTACCGCGAGAGCGTCGCCGACCGCCAGGGTGGCTACGGCGGAGGTGGTGGGAACTTTGCCGAAAGGCTCCCTGCTTTCGTCCACTTCCGTCGCCAGCACGACATCGGATTCCGCGCCCAGTTCGGAATGGGGGTTGTTGGTAATTGTAACTATTTTGATGCCGAGTCTTTTCAGCGGTGGGACGAGGCCAAGGACTTCCGGAGTATTACCGCTTTTGGATATCATAAGGGCGCAGTCGTGGCGGGTGATTGTGCCGAGGTCGCCGTGAAGAGCCTCGGCGGCGTGCACGAAGAAACTGGATGTTCCGGTCGAGGCCAGAGTAGCAGATATTTTCCGCCCGATAATCCCGCTCTTGCCCAGGCCGATAACGATAACCCTGCCGTTGCAGTTAAGGCAGATATCGGCGGCGCGGATAACCGGCTCTTCAATCCTCCCGATGAGCGCACTGATAGCCTCGGATTCGAATCTAAGCAGATTGGTGATTTCATTTTTCATGATTTGAATTCCAATCCCGGCAGTTCGGGAAATGCCGGCGGTTTACGTTTGAATTCGCTCCATTCGTATTTGCGAAGGACAAGTTCGACTTTGCTTTTATCGAAACCCGCATCGGCAAGCTGTTCGGGACTTTTGCCCTGGTCGAAGCGGGCGAAGATTATTTGGTCGGCTTCGGCGTATGTGATTCCCATCTCCCCCTCGTCGGTTTGCCCCTGCCAGAGGTCGGCGGTGGGGGTTTTTTCGATTACCCACTCGGGAAGACCGATAAACCGGGCCAATTCGCGCTCCTGAGTTTTCAGCAAATCCCCGATAGGCGAAAACGCGCACGCCGAATCACCCCAGAGGGTCGAGTAACCCAAAATCCTCTCCGTCCTGTTGCCTGTGCCGACCACAAGGAGGTTCCTTTCGGCGGAAATATCGTATAGATAAATCATACGCATACGCGCGCAGATATTCCCCAGGCGGAGCTTGGATAAATTCGAGCGGCTTTGAGCGACGGCATCGACGGCAGGGGAAATATCCACCGTTTCGAGATCGAGGCCAAGATGATCCGCTATTTTTTGGGCATCTTCGAGACTTCGCGGATCGCTGATTCTATATGGCAGAGCCACCGCGAAGACCCTGTCCGAGCCTATTGCCTCTACGGCCAAAGCCGCTGAAACTGCGGAATCCAGCCCGCCGGAAAGACCTATTACCGCGCCATCGGAACCGGCGCTATCGATATATTCCGCAATGAAATCGACAATTATCTCTCGTGCTTTTTCAATTCTCATCTTCTTCCTCGAGGTAAATATCTCCGCGCATAGCCGACAGGCGCGCTTCGATGTCGGTCTCGCTGAAAAGCTCCCCGGAGCCTATCCCCGGGCAGAAGGAGGCTGTTTTACGCCACGCATCTTCGTCGGTGAGATTATCCGGCCAGAAGGGGAAAGTCCTACACTGAAGAGGTCTTGCGGAATGCACCTTGCATCCTATTTCCTCATCGAAAAATATGCAGTCCCCGTTAGGAAAGCTTTTGAGGACGATAAATTTATCCAATGTCTCGGTGTAGAGCCTGCGGAATTCCTCCTCGGGCAGGCCTATCTCGTCCACGAGTCTTTCGTAGTCCAATCGGGAGAGCCAGACATAGCCCTCCTTGATTCTGCAACATTCGCCGCAGAACACGCATTTGAATTTTAAACCCTCTTTATAGAAACTCATAAAACAAATCCCATGCCTTGAAATGAAGTTCAAAATCGATATAATCTATCTCTAGTTTTTGAATTAGAAAGGCAATTTGAATGAGAGTAATACCCATTTCAAGCGGATCTTCCGGCAACTGCACCTTCATCGAAACCGACGGCACGCGGCTTATGATAGACTGCGGAATATCAGCGGCGGCGGCCATTCGTGAGCTGGAAAAGAACTCTATCGATCCGGCGACCATCGACGGCCTTTTTATAAGCCATGAACATCACGATCACATCGACGGCGCCTTCGCTTTTTCGAAAAAAGCCCGGGTGCCTATCTACATAAATCTCGGGGCCTATGCCGGGTCGAACCACAAATCAAACGGTTCTGAAGTTCGGCATTTTTGCACGGGGGACATTATGCCCTTCGTGAACACGGACATTCAGTTCTTCCCGATTTCCCACGACACAGCTGATCCGGTCGGCTTTCGAATTCACTCCGACGAGGGCGAAATTGTCCACGCCACCGATTTGGGTGTTGCCGAGAATGGCCTCGGAGAAATCTTCAATTCCGCAAGAATTATCCTGATGGACTTCAACCACGACCTCGAAATGCTCGTCAAAGGGCCGTATCCAATATTTTTAAAAGAGCGAATCGCAGGCAACAAAGGGCATCTCTCAAACGAAAGCGCCGCAAAATTCCTTTCCTCTCTCGAACTGCCTAATCTCGAAGCCCTTATCCTCGCCCATATGTCGCGAACCAATAATGTTCCCACCGTTGCGAGGGCTACAGCTCAGGCCGTTTTCGAGAACCGCAAGAGGACTCCTCAGATTATAGCGGCGGATCAATACCGCCCCCGGCTGGTGGAGCTTGGCTCTAAATTTGAAACCCTCTAAATATCCAGAACAGTTTCCGTGTCGTCCCCTTCGGACTGCGAATCGTCGCTTTCCACTACCCTGGCGATTCCGGAAACCTTGTTGTCCCCTTTGACGCGCATAATCCGCACACCCTGAGTCGATCTTCCATAAGAGCTTATCTCATCTGCGCGGGTGCGGATGAGAATTCCATCGGAGGCGATGACGATTATCTCGTCCCCCGGTTCGATTATCAGAGCACCGACTACTTCGCCGGTCTTCTTAGAAACTTTGTGGCCTATGATGCCCATTCCTGCGCGATGTTGCGGGCGGTATTCGGAGATTTCAGTCTTCTTGCCGTAACCGTTTTCGGTGATTGTGAGCATCTCCAGTTTTTCGTCGCCCACATTGAGCAGTGCAACGACTTCATCGTCGCGCTGAAGGCTTATTCCGTTGACTCCGGCGGCGGTGCGTCCCATGGAACGAACCTCGGAAACCTCGAAACGAATGGATTTCCCTCCTCGAGTAACGAGAATCATATTCTCATCCTCGCGCTCGATTAGTTTCACGCCCATAAGCTCGTCGCCTTCGTTGATTCCTATGGCGATAATGCCTATCTTGCGAGAATTAACGAAATCCGCGAGGTTTGTGCGCTTGACCCTACCCTGTTTGGTGCAGAAGAAGACATCCTTGTTCTCGTCGAACTCTCGAATTCTGCAACAGGAGGCGATGCAGTCGTCGGAAGCTATATTTATAAGATTTGCGATGGCCAGCCCCCTCGCGGTTCGGGAGAACTCCGGTATTTCGAAAACCCGCAGGGAATAGACTTTCCCCTGAGTCGTGAAAATCAGTATCATGTCGTGATTCGTGGCGGTGAAAAGGCTCTCGACGAAATCCTCGTCACGAGTGGACATAGCCGTAATTCCGCGCCCGCCCCTCCGCTGACTGCGGTAAACACTGGTAGGCGTCCGTTTGATGTAGCCCCGATGTGTAACGCTGACCACAACCTCTTCATCGACGAAGAAATCCGCCTCGTCCATCTCCTCGTAATTCGGGACAATCTGAGTTCTGCGAGGGTCGCCGTATTTTTCCTTGATTTCAGTCAGGTCTTCTTTGATAAGCTCCATAACCTTGCGCTCGTCGGCGAGAATGCCTTCGAGGTATGTTATGAGGCGAAGGGTGTCTTCGAGATCGGAGACTATCTTGTCCCGTTCGAGGCCGGTAAGGCGCGCCAGACGCATGTCCAGAATAGCCTTGGCCTGACGTTCGCTCAATGACAGTGTTTTCTGAAGCTTTTCCGACGCCTCCTGCGTGGTTCTCGATTTGCGGATGATGCTGACAACGGTGTCGATATTCTCGATGGCTATCTTCAGGCCCTGCAGGATATGCGCTTTTTCCCGCGCCTTTTCCAAATCGTATATCGTCCGGCGGATGATGACCTGCCGGCGGTGTTCGATGTATTCCGAAAGCACCTGAGTAAGCTTCATTTCAATTGGCTTCTGGCCGACAAGACCTAGCATTATGATGCCGAAATTCTCGGACATGCGGGTGAGTTTGAAAAGCTTATTGAGGGTAACCTGAGCGTTCTCGCCCCGCTTCAGTTCGATGTAAATCCGCATTCCCTGACGGTCGGACTCGTCCCGAAGATCGGCGATGGTCTCGATTCGCTTGTCTTTGACAAGGTCGGCTATCTGCTGTATCAGGGTAGCTTTGTTCACCTGATAGGGCAGTTCGTTGATAATAATTGCGTCTTTGCCCGCCTTTGCGGAAGGCTCCACGTAGGCGCGGGCGTGCATAGTCAATGTTCCCCTGCCGGTTCGGTATGCCTCTTTGATGCCGGAAGTGCCAAGAATCAATCCCCCGGTCGGGAAATCGGGGCCGGGGATGAATTCCATCAGTTCATCTACTGTCGCCGAAGGGTTATCCACGAGATGAATCAGGGCGTCGCAAACCTCGGTGAGATTGTGGGGAGGGACATTTGTCGCCATACCCACAGCGATTCCGGAATTGCCGTTGACCAGAAAATTTGGGAACCTTGCGGGCAGAACTTCCGGCTCTGTTAAAGAATTATCGTAATTCGGGACGAAATCGACGGTATTCTTGTCGATATCGGCAAGGAGCTCCTCGCCAAGCTCCCGCATGCGAACCTCTGTATAGCGCATAGCCGCGGGCATGTCGCCATCGACGGAACCGAAGTTGCCCTGCCCATCGACGAGCATATACCGCATTCGGAAATCCTGTGCCAGCCGGACGATGGTATCATATATGGAGGAGTCGGAATGGGGATGATATTTACCCATGACATCACCGACAACTCGCGCCGACTTAACATAGGATCTATTGTGAAGCAGTCCCATGTCGAACATGGCGAACATACAGCGCCGATGCACAGGTTTCATTCCATCGCGGACATCGGGAAGAGCACGGCTTATAATGGTGCTCATGGCATAGTCCATGTAGCTTCGCTTCATTTCATCTTCGATATCGATCAGATGAATATCTCCATAGGGAGTCTTAGACATTTTTTCGCCTTTCAGATATCTTTTGCCCCGGTCTTTCGAGGGCAATTCAAACTCGGAAAAATCAATTTATCCAATATAATATAGTAATAGAAAAAAGCAAGGGGAAAATGCCCCCTAAATGCACATTTTCAAAGTATTTGAGGCGTATTTGAACCTCATTTCTTCGACATCATAATCCCAACCCATTTTTTCTCACGAAATTCCAGATTTCTTTTGACCGGCAACATAAAATCGAGTATTGTTATTGATGATGGAAGAAAAGTTGCAAAACATCAGCGGCATTGTCGAGAGGATAACCTATTTCAACGAGGAAAACGGTTATTCCGTCCTGCGCCTGCGTCTTGCTAACGGCCAGATAGCTACGGTTGTAGGCCGCCTGGACATGCGCAGGCCAGGGGAATATCTTAAAGCTCGGGGGAAATGGATAGTCAACCCCCAATACGGACGGCAGTTCGAAGCGGAAAGCTACACAGCAGGCGCGCCTCCGGACGACGAGTCCCTGCGGCGGTATCTTGCCAGTGATGTCATCGAGGGCATCGGCAGGGAGATGGCGCGGCGGCTCGTGGAACACTTTGGCGAAGATTTACTGCGAGTGGTCCGCGAAGAACCCCGGCGTCTCACGGAAGTCGAGGGAATCGGGAAAAAGCGGGCGTCGCAGATACGCAAATCCCTGCTCAGCGAAAACCGCCACCAGCGCGCCCTTCGCGAACTCTCAACCCGCCTGATGGGTTTCGGAATCGGCCCCGCTAAGATTCGCAAGATATATAAGGCCTACGGCCAGTCCGCTCTGGATTACCTCCACCGCGACCCATACCGCCTTATCGACGAAATCGACGGCTTCGCTTTTACCACAGCGGACAAGATAGCATCGCGAATTAACGTCGCCCCCGATTCGCCGTCGAGGCTCAAAGCGGGACTGGTCTATGTCCTCGAAAAAGCGACATCGGAGGGGAACTGTTATCTGGAAAAGAGCGAGCTTCTGGAAGGGGCGAACAAGCTTCTCGCAGTCGAAAGGACAAAAATTGAGGAGGCATTCGCTAACTTAGTCGATTCGGAAACCATTATCGACGATTCCGGCAAGATATATATAGCGAGGCTTTTCGACCTCGAGGTTTCAGTAGCCCGGGAAATCGGGGCGTTTCTGAACACCACCGGCAAAAGCCTGAAAAAAGAGGAAATCGCCGGGGGACTTCGCGCTGTGGGCATTAGCTCCGAGGTCGATTTCACATTCGAGCAGAAGGCGGCGGTGGAGGGAATTCTCGGGCCGAATCAGGTGCAGATTCTCACCGGCGGTCCCGGCACCGGAAAAACCACCATAATCCGTGCGGTGGCGAAAATCGCGGACATGAACAGATGGGACATCGCTCTATGCGCCCCCACCGGCAGAGCGGCTCAGCGTCTTTCCGAGGCGGTTGGAATGCCGGCATACACCGTCCATCGCCTTCTGAATTTCCGCCCGGATCAGATTTCCGAAGTCGCCGTGCGCAAGCTGAACGTGGATTTGATAGTCATCGACGAGATGAGCATGGTCGATCTTGAGCTTTTCAGTGTCATCCTCTCCGCCGTGAACCCCGGATGCAAAATCCTCATTGTGGGCGATGACGACCAGCTTCCAAGCGTCGGCCCCGGGAGAATCCTCGGCGACCTGATAGCCTCTGGCTATCTTCCGGTTTTTCGACTGTCAATAATCCACAGACAGGCGGAACGAAGCCGAATCATCGCCGAATCCCACAGCATCATACGCGGGCAAATCCCATCCATGCGCAACGACCCAGACGCGGATTTCTTCTTCCTCTGCGAAGAGGATCGCCAAGATGGCCTTCAGACAACCATCGACCTGGTCTCGAAAAGGCTTCCCGCGAAATACGGTTTCGACTCGAAACACGATATTCAGGTAATCGTGCCCATGTATAAAGGTATCTGCGGCGCGAACGAGCTTAATAAGGGAATCCGCGAGGCAGTGAATCCCGCGGGGGGCGAGACGGATTTTCCATACCGCATCGGCGACAAGGTGATGCAGTTGAAGAACAATTACGACCTCGGCGTCTTCAACGGCGACATCGGAATCGTCCAGTCGATCGACAGAGAAGAAGGGGAAATGATTGTCCAATTCGACCATTCCGCGGCCTACGCCCTCGATGAATTGAACCAGCTGACATTGGCATATGCCATAACCGTCCACAAGTCCCAGGGAAGCGAAATCCCCTGCGTTGTGATACCTCTCTACACCGAACATTTCATGCTTCTGCGCAGAAAGCTTATATACACCGCAATTACCCGCGCGAAACAGCTATGTGTGATAGTCGGCCAGCCGAAAGCTTTGGAGTTGGCGGTTCGCAGAAGTATCGAAGACCACCGCAACACCGCCCTCGCCGGAAGAATCCGCGAAGAAATCTTGAAAATAAAATAATTTGGGAAGAGGCTTGCCCCCCCCGCGCTATTTTGCCCGTTATCAGCCTATGATGCTTTTCAGAAGGAAGAAGGCGATGGCAAAAAATACAACGGCTGTGAGAAGCTTAATAATCGGCGTGTTCTTCTTAAGGAAATTGGTCAACTGCTCGCTCGTCGTGCCAAAATAGACGAGGGCGAAAACGCCAATAAGGGGAACAATAAACATGAAATTGTATAGAAAAAGATAAAAAAGGGCCTTGGATTTCAATCCAGGAGCGCCCATCACATATATGATTGTCGGCAGATAAACCTGGCCAGTGCACGCCATTTCCAAAATACTCACAAAAAAGCCCGTGGAAGCCGACGCAAAGACTATGTTTCTTCTGGCGCGCGGTTCGTTTTCGGAGATAATAACCTTATGGATACGCTTTTTCAGGCGGTCGGGAAGTTGCAGGGTCATCTCGGCAAACTCCCCTTTTCGGCTTCGGAAAAAGTCGTATATGGACAGTAGTCCGAGAGCCAAAGCGAGAACTCCAGTGCCTATGTAAACCCATCTCGCTATCACCTGAATGAAGGGCAGAGCCTGCATGAACTTCAAAAACCCCGCGCCGATTAAGAAGTAGGTTAGAAAAACCGAGAGGGTAAAAGCTATGCCCACCATCAATATTTCTTTGCGCTTGCGGTTGACCACGGTCAGGAAAGTTACGAAGAAAATTATCGCCCCGAATGCGCATGGGTTAACGCCGTCGATTAGCCCGGCACCGAGAACAGGCAGTATATGGAACTGCTCGAACCGGCTTCGAATTCTGCGGTCGGCCTCCGCCAGCTCCTCTGTTGTAACATTCCAGACAGTATCGACATAGGGCTGTCGCTCGATGCGGTTGACCGCTTCCTCGATGGCGCGGAAACTTATCTGGCTGGTCACGAAATATGTATCCGACATGAAGATAGCCGGTGTTGCAAGGTGAAGATTTTCCGGCACGTCGAACCGGTAGGCCAGAACCTCGGCGAGGAGTTTCGATTCTTTGTCTTCGATATTGTAATCGCGGATTTCGAGGTAGGGGTGGTGCCGTTTCAGAAGCTGAAGGTCATAGGTTACCCTCGAACACTGCTGACAGCCGGGTTCCCAGAAGAAAGCCATAGTTACTGTTTTCTGCGGCAATACGGGGGTTGTCTGTTCTACACTATCTTCGGCTTGCACGGCGGATGTGTCTTCGGCGACAATTTTCCGCACTGGCGTTTCTTCCGTTTCCACCTTTCCCATCAGACTTTCCAGATAGGGCAGGAATCTTATTTCGACCTCATCTCCGCCAAATACGCTGTCTCCAACAAAAACCACCGGCACTTCATTATTCTCGTTGCCGTATTCCTGCTCCATGCGGATAAGACGCTCGTAATTGTCGAGATTGTCCTCGATTTCGTGGGTTTGGAAAGTAATACGGCCGGGGTATGTCTTGAGAATTGGGGGGAAATACTCCTCGATAACCTCGACGCAATGTTCGCAGGTCTTCGAATAGAACACTATCACATCCACTCTGCCGGAAGCAATAACACAACCGGCAGAGAGGATTGTTAGAGCCAGTATAAAGAGGAGTTTCCTCATTAAATCGAGTAGTATCCCTGATTTAACTTGGGCCGGAGCCTTTGACCGGAATAGTGAAAATCACCGGTTCGCCCTCGATGCCCTTGGCTTGCAAAGTTACGGAAGCCTTGATATAATTTGCCGCCGCGTCGAATTCGTCGGCTAACTCGAGGACTATTTCGGTCGATTTGCCGGCTTTGATTTTTTCGGATTTCAGATCCGGTTTGGCGAAAACATCGGCGGAGTAGTCGATAATTTCAAGCTCGACATCCGATTCCGACGGATTCTTAATCTCGAAAACCATCTTTTCTGGTGGATCTTCGCCTCTGGCGATATCCAGCGCCCTCGGCTCCACGACGAGAGGGAAAGTTGACTCGTCCATGTTTGCTGAGAAGGTAATTCTGACGCTCCTATTCACGGGGTCGTTGCTTGTGATAATAGCGCTTTTAGATGTTTTATGCTGGTATCTCGTGCTGTTAAAAACCACGGTAACTTCGGTTTCTTCGCCGGGTTCGAGTTGCATCTTCTTCATAGGCGCGCTGGTGCATCCGCATGTCGTTCTGACACGCTGAATACGAAGTTCACCCTCGCCAACGTTCCGAACTGCGAAAGAATGCGCCATATAATAGCCTTCCGGAGCATATCCGAAGTCGAATTTCTGCTCGGGAACTTCGATAACAGGCTGAGGACCGGTGATTTCTTCCGCCGCTTCACCCTCGACTGGATTTGGGTTAGCGGTTTGAACGGGATCCACCTTCTGGGGCTGAGCCGCGATTGGCGATACTGCTATAATGAGCAGAAGTGTCAGCAACATCCAATTTTTCATGATCTATCTCCTTAGCGTAATTGTTATTTATGCAATGCCTCTCCGAGAGCGTCCAAAGCGGACTCTCGAAGTATTTCTCCGAAAGTGGGATGGGCTACGATGGTCTCGCGCCAGTGGTCTAATGTCTTTCGATGACTCACCGCGAAACCCGCTGTTGCAAGCATCTCAGAAGCTCCTCTGCCCGCAATATGTATGCCAACGACCACTCCGTCTTTGTCTGCTATCACCTTGGCAAAGCCATCTACAGCAGAGGCTGTCTTCGCCCTGCCGCTGGCCCCATACGGAAACATCCCGACCTTAATTTCGCCGAGTTTGTCCTTCGCTTGCGGTTCGGTGAGTCCTACCGTTCCCACCTCTATCGCCGTGAATGTCGCCCCGGGAATTGCGTGCCGCTGAATCTTCTTTCCCGCGCCGAACATATTTTCGACCGCGATTTCTCCCATAGTGCTCGCCCAATGTGCCAGATATGGGTCTCCGCAGACATCTCCGGCGGCATAGATATTTTCCGCCGCGATAAGACTGTCGTCGATAAGAATATGTCCCCGGTCGGTTTCTACGCCTATGCCATCGAGACCTTCGGGCGGGGTGGGCGTTCTGCCGACCGCGCCCATTATCTCGGCGGCTTCAAATTTTTCCTCGCCTGCATGGGCGATGATTCCTTCGGATGTCCGCTCGATTTTCTCGATTGCCACTCCCGTGCGGATTGCGATGTTTTCCTTCGCGAGAATCTTAGTAACCAACTCCACAACATCCGGATCGAAACCGGGCAGGATGGAGTCCATCACCTCGACGATGGTAACTTTGCATCCGAAAGTGGCGAATATATGGGCGAATTCGCACCCTATAACTCCGCCGCCGATGATTATTAAGCTCTCAGGCAGGCTTTCGGCGTTTAGGGCGTCTGTGCTGTCCCATATTCCGGATCCGCTCCAGCCGTCGATTGGAAGCTCTCTGGGGACGCTTCCGGTAGCAATGAGCAGTTCGTCGTGCTCGATAGTCTCCGAATCTCCACTGCCGGCCACCTCTACAGTGCTTTTTCCGGTGATTTTCCCGATGCCGTCCATCACACGAATTTCATTGGACTTCATCAGATACTCGATGCCCTTGACCAGCCGTTTTACGACCATGTCCTTCTTACGAAGCATACGCATCCAGTCGTGGGAAATTTCGCCCGCGAAGATTTTGTCCTTTATCGCCCCTTCGAGATCGTGAAGGATTTCGGCATAGTGGTAGTATGTTTTGGTGGGAATACATCCTCGGTTGGTGCAGACACCGCCGAGGGCGTCCTTTTCTATGAGGGTAACTTTTCCGCCTAACTGGGCGGCTCGAATTGCCGCCACATATCCGGCCGGGCCGCCTCCGATGATAGTTATTTTCTTCGTCACTATTCTCCTTCTAATAAGAACTAACCTTTTATTATAAACGTCGAATTGCCATTGTCAAAGAAAATGTAAGATCATTTAAGATAATCATTGATATATCGAACTAAAATTATATTTTTATAGGTTGAAAGAAATGATATGAAAGTATTAGGAATAGAAACTTCTTGCGACGACTCGGCGGTCGGAATTATCGACGGCGGGAAGGTTCTCGCCAACATTGTGCATACTCAGCAGGTCCATTCCAAATGGGGCGGCGTGATTCCGGAACTCGCCAGCCGGGACCATGTCCGCACGATAATTCCGGTAATTCGCGAAGCCCTCGATATCGCCGGTCTCTCCCTTGCCGACATCGAGGGAATCTCCGCTTGCAGGGGGCCGGGGCTTCTCGGTTCTCTTCTCGTAGGGCTTTGCGTAGGCAAATCCCTCGCATACGGCCTCGGAGTGCCTTTCGTCGGGGTTCATCATCTCGAAGGCCACCTTCTTGCCGCGCAGATAGGCGCGCATATCGAACCGCCCTATCTCTCGCTGATTGTCAGCGGCGGGCATTCGCATATTTACGAGGTTCCTGAGCCGGGGAAATATGTCCTTATAGGCAAAACCCGCGACGACGCCGCAGGCGAGGCATTCGACAAAGGCGCAAAGCTAATGAACCTTCCTTACCCGGGCGGACCCTCCGTTCAGCGCGCCTCGGAAGGGGGCGACCCCACCGCCTTCGATTTCCCTCGGGCGATGCAACGCACAGGCGAGACCGACATGTCCTTCAGCGGCCTAAAAACCGCCCTGCTTCTGGAAGTCGAGAAGCTGGGCGAGGACAAAACCCGCGAACTTATCGCTGACATTTCTTCGAGCTATCAGGAGGCCATAGTCGATGCCCTCCTCTGGAAACTCGCCACCGCGGCTGATTTGACCGGACATAGAAAAATCGCGGTTGTAGGCGGAGTTTCCGCGAACCGCCGTTTTCGGGACAAGCTCATGGAAACAGCTTCCGAAACCGGCTGGGAAATAGCTCTTCCGCCAATTCAGTTTTGCACCGACAACGGAATTATGATTGCCGCCGCGGGGGAATTCAGATTATCACGCGGTGAAACGGCGGCGCCGGATATAACAGCTGTTAGTAGATGGCCATTAGAAAACCTGTAGGAGAAAAAGATGCTGGAACAAACCATTGACTACATTCGAAAAGTAGATGTCGAAAATGTCTCGGCCAAAGTGAGAAGCTATTGCGAATCCATCGGTGAAAAACTACCGGAGAACGCCCGGCTCAAACTCGAACTGGCAAAACGAATGGCCAACCCATCCACTAATCCAGAGGAGTTCCAATCCCTTTCTGCGAAAGAACTTAGCGCAATAAGCAAAACGATTCAGCGCGCCGGCGAACTTGCGGAATACGGCGACAGGCTGGTCGCTTTCCGTGAACTCATTATCGAATGCGACGACGCCGTCCCCGACGCTAAGCTGTGTCTTATCGCGAAGGACCTTACCATGAGGTTTTCTCCCGAACTTCTCCTCGGAGAATCCCATTCCCCCTATTCCCTCGATGCCCGGTGCGAAAATTTCGCCAACGACTATCAGACGGCATACATCGCTTTTCATAACTCCTGGCACACAAAGCGCCGCAAAAACGATCCGCGAATTAATAAAGTGGCGGAAATGGCTCGGGCGGCCGACATCCTGAACGACCTCCTCGACGGCGAATCCGCAAATAGCCACCTTTGGACAGAGAAGGCGGAAAAAAACCTCGGCCTGCCGATGTGCGATGACATCTCCTCGCAAAAAATCGGTTTCGCGCCCTATTGCCCGAAATGCCGTCTGCGGTATGGCCAGGCATACGACTGGAGCGAACTCGACGCCCTCGAAAGAGATATAAAAGCCTCCCTCGAAAACTGCCAGAACCGAATTGCAAAAAGGTTGGCAAGCGATTTAGTCAAACGCTCCTGCGAAGACCCTCTGTCGGGGCTTGTCGAGGCGATAAACGTGAGCGATCTATCCAAACTTCCCTCGATACTGACGGAAGATGTAATCGATGCTCTCAAAAAAGTTCTTAAATAGCCATTATTGCGGCCTCTCCCGCCATGCCCACTGTTTGTCATAGTGGACGGCAATGCTCTTACCGTAATATCTGAAATGGTGTCTCCCCACCAACTTTCCCCTCGAAATTTCGCTTAGCTATAGGGATTTTCTTCTCCTCACGATTTCCCGTTTAGTAGGGTTTTTAAAAAAACAAAACCCCCCGCGAAAACCGCGAGGGGTAGGAGTTTCGAAGCGGGGGAACCCTATTCGACGAATATTTTGACGGTGTCCCCGCCGTCTTCGACCGACACGATTTCGCCCTCGGCGCCTTCCTGAATGGCCTGCACTATGTATTCGAGGTCGATGTTGTGTTCGTCGAGCTGGCCGCGGGCCTCCTCGGGGAGAATGCCCTGCATCTTGGATAGGAGTTTCACCAGCTTTAGGGGCAGGTTGACCTTGACCTTGTCGATGCCGTCTTCGGCAACACGGATTCGGAGCCACCGGTTTGGTTTGCCGTTGGACACACTGTCGTCCACCGCTGTTACAGCATCGAGAAGCTTCGCGGCCTCATCGGCGGAAATGCTTCCATTTTCCAGCATCGATAGAATTCTCATTTTTTCTTCGTTCATTTTATCCTCCTTTAATTGTTTTTTTCTGGAACCATTTTAGATAATGATTCTCGGCCTCATCCTCTTGACCCTTATCCAGGTGGGTTCGAGGACTTCTCTTTTGGTTTCTTCGGTTTTGTTTTGATTTTTGTCCGTCATGATATTCTCCTTATTCGGTTATGGTGATGTTTCCGTTGACGCTTTTGAGTATCAACGAAATTTTGCCTTCTTTTGTTATTTCGGTCGATTCGCGGTTTTCGGCGAGATCGACCACGCCTTCGCGGGATTTCGCGTTCACTTCGACGGCGTATCCATCGGGATAACCGACTTCGATGTCGCCGGTGATGGTGTCAATGATATACTCGCCGGGCCCTGTAATATTAATCGAGATGTCGCCGTTTCTGCTTCTTGCGTGAAGTTTTCCTTCGAAATTATCGACTTGGACATCTCCGGAGACTGTTACGATTTTCCAGTCGCCGGAGCATTCTTCGATGCTAACCTCGCCGCTGACCTGCTCGATTCTCATCTCGCCCTCGATTCCCCTGGCGCGGACATCGGCGCTGACCGCACTGGCGGTGCCGTTTATTCCGGACGGGATTTCGAGGGTAGCATTTGTGTTTATCGAGTTGATAACGAGCCGGTCGTTTTCCATGGCGGTTTTCATTGGCCACGCCGCGCCGTCGAAAGCGATTTCGTCCTTGCCGGGGACTATTTCCAAATTGCCGCTGACAACCTTAACCGCGAACTCTTTAGCATTCGGGAAGGTTGTCCTTCCTGCGTTTGAGCCCATGGATCCGAAAGCGGCGGAAATGGCCTGACCTATCTGGTCCGGGATAATTTCTATCTTGCGGACGAATTCCTTGGGCATCTTCGGCGGCTTCTGAGGCGGCGGCACGTAGAACCCACCCTTTTTGCTCTGGCCGGAAACGGCGGAGATAAGCCTCTCGGCTTCTTCCGCGTTGATTTTGCCGGTTTCCAACAGTTTCAGAACTTTCATAATCTCGTCGCTCATGATTTCTCCTTTTCGAGTTCTTCGAGGGCTTTCTGAACGTCGATTTCGCCCTTTTCGAGTTTTTCGAGAACGCTCGACCTTTCGTCGTTGACCGGCTGTTCGTCGGTTTCGAGTCCGAGGACGACGTTGATTTCTTTGAGCCTTGTTTTTACGGTCGGGTAGCTCATCCCGAGCCGGCTTTCCATCTGGCGGATGTTGCCTCCCGATGCCAAAAACGCGGCGACGATACCGACCTGTTCGTCATTCAGAGCCGCGAAAGGCCCCGCACGGAATTTTCCTCGAACGGTGATACCGCAATCGGGGCATGTGTATTCCGTAACGACGACTTCTTTTTTGCATGAGGGGCAACCGGGTATTTTTTTCAGTTCCATAATAAAACTCCTTTTGTTTCTAAAAGAGAATTTAATCCTGAAATTGAAAAAGTCAAGAACTTTTTTAAAAAAATTAATGTTTGTCTTGAATTATTTAAAACATAAGCTTTGAGAATTGAATATCCCTTCTTCAAAATTGAAAAAGGGAACGGGTTTTTGGAAAAAAGGGGAAAAGGTTAGCAAATTTTGATGGGAAATCGGAGTTCGACGCAAGGGGCAACCGTTTTGCACGGGAAATTACCCTAAACGTTGGGGTTAGTCGGAGATAAACTCCGTCCGCGGGCGGCGGAATAATAATGAAGTTTCGCCAGGGGAATCGATGGCGACTGTGGCGCGGGTTACTTTATAAATAGTCTCTCGGCAAGCTCGTCTTTGCTGATTTTCAGATGGCTCGAGACTTCGTTGAGTATCGAGCTCAGAGTCCCGATTTTCAAAGGTGAATGGACGGGGATGGTTACAGTGTGGGGTCCGTTGAGTTTTGTTTCTAAACGCATGTGGCTTCCGGTTTGATGATTAAGTTCGTAACCGAATTTCGTCAACGCTTAGCTAAGTCGGCTCCGGAAAGGTCGCGCGGCAACCTCATACGGAAACTACCTCGTCGCGGACATAATGAAGACGGACGATTCGTCGTTTGTCATCGTCGAAATGGCAACGAACTGCGTCGGCGACCAATTCCCGCAATTCTTCGATTGTCTCCGCCTGAGTGAATATCGGCTGGCCAAGGGCTCTGGCGTTGAAACCGCCCTCGACATCTTCCTCAACAAGAAAAACGATTTCGATTTGGTCTGCAACAATGTCTTTCATAAAACTCCTTAAAACCGACAAAGTGTCTATTTAAACCGAAATATACGATTTAGCTCGATTATTGCAATTTTTTTCTCGATTCAGGACGTCCAAAATTATGCTTAAGTCTCAGGGGCGCAGTCTTAGTCTTGCCCTTTTCTCAAGAGTGTTTTTGAGAAACTCGAAAAAGTCTCAAAAAAAGGTTTCGGGCTAAATTACTTTTTTCTGGACGTATTTTGTGTTTATCAGCCGCGCAACCGCCATGTAGCTGGGGCGGAACCTAATCTGGCCGCCGACTCGGAAAGGATTTCTGGCGGTTTTTTTCGATGGGTCCATCTTGACTTCATATACGGTCATGTCCGATGACGTGCCGATGAATTTCACATTTGGGCTGATAGGCTCGATCTCATCGACATCCACATCGAGGAGGCCGAAATCGAGGATGGCTTTATAACTCTCGTCGGAGTGGTTTCCGATTGCCGCGGTGTGGCCGACACTCGCTTCGGAGATAACTCCTTCCGGCCGAGTTTCCTTCTTTTCAAGCTCGATAATGTTAGCGCGGTATTCGAAGGCTGTGGTCGAGAGGTTGCGGAACTTTTTGTTGTCGAGGGGGGATGTCCCGAAAAAGGCCGCTTCGCCTATACGGAAGTGATTGGTCAGCTTTGGAATCTTCCCTTTCGAAACGAGGGGCAGGGTTATCGAACTGCATCCGGAGACGAGCTCCATTTCGTGGTCGAACTTGCATTCGAGAAGTTCTTTATATAAGGAAAGCTGGATTAGCTTGTCGTAATTCGGCTCGACGCCATACATACATCCGAGATTGGTGCCGATGCCGTTGACATGGATATTCGGGAGTTCGAAGGTCTTTCTGTAGAAATCGACAAGATTCTCGCGGAGAATGCCTTCGCGAAGCTCGCCCATTTCAATCATTATCAAAACCCGATGCTTTTTGCCGAGTCTTCCTGCCTCTTCGTTCAGCTTTTCGATAGTCTCGTATGCCGTGTTGAAGGAGATATCGGCGTATTTTACGACTGTCGGGACGTATTCGTGGGCCGGTGGTTTGATATACATCGTTACGATGTCGGGGCTTATGTCTTTTATGGCGTGCAGGTTCGACAGGCGGGTGTCGCATATCGAATGAACGCCCTTTATCGACGGATGGGTGAGAATTTTTTCCAGAGTCGGTTTGTGGCCGGAGAGGACTTTGACCACGAGGGACCATTCGATTTCCCTTTCGCCCAGAAATTTGTTGAGTTTTTCTATGTTGCCTATGATTTTTTTCGTGTCGATTATCAACTGAGCCATATCAATCCCTTTTCAAGCGCATTTCGAGGTATTTGGAATCGAAGCCCATCTTCTCGTAGAAACGGACTGCGGGGTTGTCCTCCTCGACGTGAAGGGCGACGTCGCCGTCGGCAAGTTGGAGGGCTCTTTCGAGGAGGTATCGGCCTACGCCTACCGCGCGCCATTTTTCGTGGGCGGCGAGATAGACGAGGTAGTATTCTGGGATGTATTTCGTCATGCCGGTGGCGTTTACTACAAGGCCGCCCACGGGATCGTCTTTGATGTAAGCCAACATGACAAATCCGCCCTTGCCCTCGGATTCGGAGAAGGCGTAATCGACCGCGGCGCGAATGTCCTCGACCGGGTCGCCGAACTCGCCGAGATGCTGGTTCATGAATCGGCAGAAACTGTCTGTGTCCATGCCGGCGGGAAAATCTCTTTTGCAATGAATGTCAACTATTTTCATTCTGAAGTTCTTTCGTTAAAATGATTTAATGATTATAGTTTTGGGACAATGAAATCTTGTTAATATATTAATATTTTGCCGTATGGCAAGTTAATTTTTGAAATAGATGTTGTAAAAAAGGGATTTGGAGGGCAGGGTGAGGATTTTGAGAGGGGGATGGAGATTTTAACTTTTTGGAAATCGTGCTTTTCGAAATGGAGTGATTATTATTTAGAGAAGCCGGGCACGCTGGTTACAACGTGCAAATCAATATTGTTCATCTATTTCCAGTTGCTTGACATCCTCAATGTCGATATCGCGTCCGGCGGCTTTTTTAGATGCAATCAAATCCTCTTTCGATACTATCTGGAATTCCTGTCCTCGATATGTCATTGTTTCTCGCCTCTCCCAGGCCTTGGCGAAATCCAATCCAGGAGTCCTCGTCTGGACATCGATGCGAATTCTGTCGTCGAATATCGTGATTTCATTTTCGAGGATACTGTCCACGCTGACAATTCCGGCGGTTCCAAACCCCGCGTCGAGCAAAGCTGAGAGTAATAGCGTAACATTTTTTTGTGACGCCTCGATAAGGATATCCATATCGAAAGTAGCTCTGGGAACCCCGTAGAGAGTCGCGGCGATACCGCCTATCACAAGGTATTTGACCTCATGCTTTTGAAATGATTTGAATACGTCCTTTAACCGGTTTAACATCTTTCGCGCCCTTGAGTTTAGGATTGACCTCTAACATAAGGTCGGTGAACCAGCATAGCATATCCATCCGCTCGGAAAGAGTCAGCGTCTGAAACCATCTAGCCTTAGCCAGAGGGGATTCGTCCTCGCGGTTATGTGATATTTTAACGTTCATCGCTTAAAAAAAGTGTTTCCGTCGGCCTGTCGAAAAATGACAGTCAATCAATACGATTTGCATTATAATAGTATAAAGATTATATTCGATAATGCAAAACTAAAGTTAGTTACGGAGGTATCATGTTAGAACACATCATTCACGCGCCGAAAGGCGACAAAATAACCTGCAAAGGCTGGCATCAGGAGGCCGCGCTCCGGATGCTTATGAACAACCTCGACCCCGATGTCGCCGAGGATCCGGACAAGCTAATCGTTTACGGCGGCACCGGCAAAGCCGCGCGCAACTGGGACTGCTACGACGCGATTATCCGCACCCTGCGCGAGCTCGAAGACGACGAGACCATGCTGGTGCAGTCCGGCAAACCGGTGGGGGTTTTCAAGACGCACAAATTCGCGCCCCGTGTGCTAATAGCGAACTCGAACCTCGTCGGCAAATGGGCGAACTGGGAGCATTTCCACGAATTGGAAAAGGCCGGGCTAATGATGTATGGCCAGATGACCGCCGGAAGCTGGATATATATCGGCACTCAGGGGATTTTGCAGGGGACTTACGAGTGTTTCGCGGCGGCTGGGCGCAAGGTTTTCGGCACTGACGATTTAGCGGGAAAGCTCGTGGTTTCGGGCGGTTGCGGCGGAATGTCCGGCGCTCAGCCTTTAGCGGCTACGATGTGCAACGCGACATACCTCTCCGCCGAGGTCGAGGAGGCCCGCGCCCAGAAGCGTATCGAAACCAAATACCTCGACGAGATTGAATACGATCTCGACGCCGCTATCGACAAGGCTATCGATTACAAAGAGCGCAAAGTCGCCAAGAGCATAGTCTGGGTGGGCAACCAGGTCGATTTGCTCAAACGGTTAATCCAGCGGAACATCGTGCCTGACATCCTCACCGACCAAACCAGCGCCCACGATCCTCTCGAAGGCTATGTTCCGACAGGCGGCACTTTCGAGGAGGCTCTGGAACTTCGCAAAAATGACCCGGCGGAATACAAGCGCCGTTCGGTGGAGACTATGGCCGAACATGTCCGCCTGATGATTCAGCTTCAGAATCTCGGCGCGGAGACTTTCGATTACGGCAACAACCTTCGCGGCAACGCCGTCGCCGGAGGCTACATCGACGACGAGGAAGCCCGCAACGCCGACGGCACATGGAAATACCCCGGTTTCGTGCCGGCTTATATTCGGGATCTTTTCTGCGAGGGACAGGGACCTTTCCGCTGGTGCGCGCTCTCCGGAGATCCGCAAGATATATACACCATCGACGAAGAGCTAATGAAGCTGTTCCCCGAAAAGACCTATCTTCACCGATGGCTCAAACTCGCCGGCGAACGCGTGGCGTTTCAGGGACTGCCCTGCCGAATCTGCTGGCTGGGCTACGGCGAACGCGACGTAGCCGGACTGATGTTCAACCGCCTCGTCCGAGAGGGCAAAGTAAGCGCGCCAATCGTAATCGGAAGAGACCATCTCGACTGCGGATCCGTGGCATCGCCGAACCGCGAAACCGAGGCTATGCGCGACGGCACCGACGCGGTCGCAGACTGGCCGCTCTTGAATTTCGCCCTCAACGCCGTATCGGGCGCGAGCTGGGTGTCGTTCCATCACGGCGGTGGCGTCGGTATTGGCTATTCGCTTCACGCCGGGCAGGTCATAGTCTGCGACGGCACACCGGAGATGGACATCCGCCTCTCGCGCGTTCTCACCAACGACCCGGGTATGGGCGTAATCCGCCACGCCGACGCCGGCTACGAAAAGGCAATCGAGGTCGCGAAGGCGAAGGGCGTGAAATTGCCGATGGGTTGAATATAATTGAATTGGGAAATATAATCTCGGAGGAAATATGAAAAAAATCCATTTGCCAATCGTTATCGAGCAAGACGAAGACGGTGTTTACATTATCAGTTGCCCGATGTTCAAAGGGTGCCATACTTACGGCGAAACGGTCGAGGAAGCGATGACGAATATCGAGGAAGTAATACAGATGTGCCTCGAAGAGACGCCATCCGAGGAGTTGAACCGTTTTATCGGTTTCCGGGAACTCGAGGTCGCGGGACATGCCTAAACTCCCCGCAATGGAAGGCAAGGAATTCGTGAAGTTGCTCGGAAAAATCGGTTTTTCGGTAGTCAGGACAAAGGGTTCGCACGTTCGTCTTCGCGCCGAGGACGGCCGAATAACAACCGTCCCGATTCACGCGGGAAAGATTCTCCCTAATGGCCTGCTTCGCAAGATAATTCGCGTGGATTTGGAAATGACATTGGACGATTTTCTCGAATTGCTATAATCCCGGGCGCCGGAATCATGCGCCACGCCGACGCGGGCTACGAAAAGGCAATCGAGGTCGCGAAAGCGAAGGGCGTGAAATTGCCGATGGGATGAATATAATTGAATTGGAAATATAAACTGATTGGAGATAAGATGAGCATTCGATTTACCATGATATATTGGAAGGGCGAAAAATTCTGGCTCGGCAAGATACTTGAACATCCCGAAATAATGACTCAGGGCGAAACACTCGAAGAACTTGAGGAAAATCTGAAGGACGCTTATCTCATGATGGCTCTCGACGATGTGCCGGAAGACCACGAAATGAAAGCCCTGGCAATATGAAGCGGACAAAATTTGTCCAACAGCTCGTAAAGGAGGGTTGTATTCTACTTCGGCATGGTTCGCGACACGATATTTACCTCAACCCCGCAAACGGCAAGAGACAACCGGTTCCGAGGCATACAGAGATAGATAACTCTCTCGCGAAGCATATTAGAAAGCAACTTGGGCTCGATTACTAATCCGCCACGCCGACGCGGGCTACGAAAAGGCAATCCAGGTCGCGAAGGCAAAGGGCGTGAAATTGCCGATGGGGTGAATATAATTGAATCGAGGAAAAATTTGAAAAAGGATCAAAAATGAATAGTCAAATTAAAATACCCAGAGAAAAAATCGCGGCCTTTTGCCGCAAACATCACATAGCCAGGCTATCACTTTTCGGGTCCGTCCTGCGCAATGATTTCAGGCCGGACAGTGATATCGATGTGCTGGTTCAATTCGAACCGGGTAAGTCTCCCGGCTTTTTCGATTTATTCGATATGGAGGATGAATTATCGGAGATGCTGGGCGGAAGAAAGGTCGATATTCGAACCCCTGAGGATCTGAGCCGATATTTCAAAGACGAAGTTATGAAGACAGCGGCGGTGCAATATGCGTCGTGATAATATTGTGTATATTCGGCATATATTAGATGCCGCCGGAAAAGCCCTCGCCTTTGCCAAAAACAGAACTCGGAAAGATATGGATACCGATGAGATGCTGTCACTGTCCCTGGTGCGGCTACTGGAAATTGTCGGTGAAGCGTCGGTGGGAGTGTCACTCGATTATCGAGAGAAGCATCCTCAAATCCCGTGGGGTAAAATGGTGGCTTTGCGCAACCGCCTTATCCACGGCTATTTCGATATCAATCACGATATCGTTTGGGACACGGTGCAAAAGGACCTGCCGCCGTTGATAAAAGCACTGGAGAATCTTGTCGAAAAGTAATCGAGGTCGCGAAAAGGTGGGCGTGAAACTGCCGATGGGATGGCGATATACATTTGGAGAATATATGAGAAGCACAATCGAATGTAGAATCTACAAGGGCGAGAAATTCTATATCGCCGAATGCCTGGATTTCCCGGTGGTTACCCAGGGGGTGACAATCGACGAAGCGGTTTTGAATATTCAGGACGCGATCTCGCTCCACCTCGAAGATGAGAATATGGAGGACCTCGGTTTTGTGAAATCGCCCAGGCTGGATATACGAATCGAAATCGATGAATTGAACCATGTCTCCTAAACTCAAGGCATTATCGGGGAAAGAAGTTATCTCTATATTCGAGGGCTTCGGATTCAGAATCCACAGCCAACGCGGAAGCCATGTTAAATTAAGGCGTCAGGTCGGCGGACATAAGCAGACTTTAACTATAGTAAGCCACAACGAACTCGACACCGGCACATTGAGGGCAATAATTCGCCATTTATCCCCATGTCCGAATTGCGCGAGAAATTCTGGGGCGAATGAGAGCAATAGCATTCGCGAAAAACAAGGGCGTGAAACTGCCGATGGAATGAAATAATTGAATTGACGACAATTTAGAATTGGAGAAGATATGAAGACAACAATCGATGAAAAATCGGACAAGGAACTTCTTAAACAGGCTATAAAAGAGCTAATGATCGAGAACCCAGAATTTTTCTCGATAGTATTTGTTGAAGCAATCGAGGAAATAGGACTTGCAAAAGCAATTAAAGACGGCAGACAGGATGATTTCGTTTCAGAAAATGATATTCTTGATTTACTGAAAGCCTGACAAATGAAAGTTCTCTATGAATCTTCTTTCAAACGCGATCTCGCCAAAATCCGTGATAAGCGGATTAAAAAAAGCCTCCTGAAATTGATCGAGCGGATTCATGTCGCCGAAAAACCACCTGAAATAAACCATCTGGAGAAACTGCGTTCCGGGAAGTCTTATTACAAAATCAGAATCGGCGAATATAGAGTAGGCCTGGAATTAAAGGATGATACACTCATTTTCGTGCGCTTTCTCCATCGGCGAGATATTTACAGATATTTTCCGTAAGCGCATTCGCGAAAGACGAGGGCGTGAAACTGTCGATGGGATTCACCTTGTAACATAGCTCCGGCTATGTTACGCAATTGTGCGGGAAGCTCTGTCATTTCGCGTGTTGAGGTTGAAAAGGTAACTCCTGGCTGAACTTAGAGGACATAATATCGCCGTCGAGGGCGGGGAAAGGAGGAGGGATTTCGTCCTGCTCTTTCTCTCTGTTCTTGTCGCTGGAATACTGATCTATTCGCCTCTGCCGGGAATCAACGAATATGACACCGTTTTGGCCGCCAAGCAGTTCATGAACCGGTCGTGGATCCCCGGAGATTGGTATCTGAACCAGCATGTTCCGTATAGATTGCCCTTCAATTTTATCGCCGGGTCGATGGTGAATCTTTTCGGGTTTGTTCCGGCGCTGATCCTCGGCAGATTGCTTTGCTTAGGGCTTTTTGCCTATGGTGTTGCGAAAATCGGAGCGCGGTTAGGGGTCAGAGCCGCGGCACTGTTTCCGTTGATGATATACTTCGTGCAAAATCAGTCCCTATTTGCCAGGGAGTGGATGGTTGGCGGGTTCGAGGCGAAGAGCATCGCGTATGGACTCCTGATTATCGCCCTTGCGTTCGCGATGGAGGACAGATTGTTTCCTGCGGCGATTTTCGCGGGGTCGGCGGTTTCCTTTCATGTGCTCGTGGGGCTGTTCGGCGGGTTCTGTATCGCCCTCGCATGTCTTGTTTTGAGATGGAAAAGTTCGCCCAGGCCGAGAGGATTTGCGATTGGACGGGCGTTGGCGTTTTATCTGGCAACTTCTGTTTTCGGGCTTTGGGCGGTTTTCGAAAACCTCTTCGGCGCGGACTCCGCTCTGGCGCAGAAAGCCGGAGAGATTTATGTCCGATATCGAGTTGCCCATCATGTTCTGCCCTCGGCATGGGGGAATCAGAGCTGGCCGATTGGAATAATCGCCTTGCTGGCGGTGTTTCTTGCGATGTTCTACCTCATCAAGGATAGAAAGGCGCGAATGGTTATCGGAACAGGAATCGCGAGTTTTGGGCTATTTGCGGTTGGCGCGGTTCTTTATTACGCCGGCGAACTGGAAAAGCTGAAATACTACTGGTTCAGGTTTCCTGACACCTTTATTCCGTTTGTTTTTACTATTGTTATAGCTTTTCTGGCGAGCAAGCTCATGGAGAAAGTATCGACGGCAGGGAAAATATCGCAGGTTGCAGTTGTAGTTCTCGCGGCCGGGGCTTGTGGGTTTGGCGGGTATTCCTTTTTCGAGACTACCTCGGAGATGCTGAAACATCGCGAATGGAAATACTCGCGCATCGAACCGGAGCTTGGTGATGCCCTGCTGTGGATTTCGGAAAACACGCCTCGGGAGTCTCGAATACTGGCTTCCCCGACCATCGAGGAGTTTTACTATCTAGCCGAAAGGCCGATGTTCGTGTCACTCAAACACTCGCCTCAGACCGACGAGGAGATAATCGAGTGGTTCTCGCGGGTTCGAATGCTGACCGGCGGGGAATCTCCACCTGAGGGAGGTGTTTTCGCCTATGAGGACTGGATTTCCGAGAAATTTTACGGTTTGAGTGATGAAGCCCTCGATAAGTTACACGCGAAGTATCCTTTCGATTACTATCTCGACAAAAATGACGGCGCACCATCATGCTCGGTGATTTTTTTAAATGACAGATATCGATTATGCGTCTTTCGCGGACGCTAAACACCAAAGCCCTGGCGGAAGGTTTTATCAAAATCATCGCGCGGAACCTTTAGCCGACGATGGGCGGAGCTTTTCTCGATTCTGTTTCAACCAGCATACATAATGCGCGATGCATTTCAAAAGGCAGATTGACATTCTTGCAATAAAGAGTATTTTTTCTACATGGAACTTATTAGAATCACAAAAAACGCTCTCAAACGCCTTACCCAGATAGGCGACCGAAAATACCATCAGCGCTACGGAGGCTATCTGGCCGAGGGAGTCCGTTTCGTGGAAGAGGCTTTTCTGGCCGATGCCGAAGTTGTTGAACTCGCAGTCGAATTCGGCGCGGAGAAACATGGCCGCGTGGCATCGATTATCGAAAAGGCTCACGAAAAGTGGATTACGGCCTGGCATGTCAATTCAAACGAGATGAAGCGTATCAGCCGAACCGAGAACAACCAGGGAATCGCCGCTGTGATTGCCCTTCCCAAAAAAGGCCCTGGCGATATTTACGGAGACCTCCTTCAGGTGAAGGTGGGCACAGTGGTTTTCCTCGACGGCGTCCAGGACCCCGGAAACGTGGGCACTATAATCCGCACCTCCGAGGCTTTTGGTGTGCAAGGGGTAATCCTCGGTCCTGAAAGCGCGGGGCTTTACAACACTAAAACCCTTCGAAGCTCTATGGGCGCGGTTTTCCGGGTGCCGATAGCCGAACTTCACGGCAAACCGGCGTTGGAATCCGTCTCTCGTTTTGCTCGGGAGGGATTTCGAATAATAGCGGCGGACAACGGACGAGGCTCGACTCTCCTCCGCGATTGCCGTTTCGGCGACAAAAACCTTCTGATTATAGGTTCCGAGGGCGCTGGAATTTCTCCGGAGCTACTCGATATAGCCGATATTCGCGTCGAAATCGACACCCCCGGCCCGACGGAATCCCTCAACGCCGCTATCGCCGCGGGGATATTGATATATTCGATTCATTCGCCCCGTCCGCTTCTGTAGCCCGACAATATCGATAATTCATTGTTTATCAATAACTTATCCCTGCGATGAACTCAACACAAATCTTCATATCAATTGCCCTTTTTGCATCCGCGCTTTTCGGGCAGTGGACCCTCGAAGGCGGCGGAGACCACTCCGGCGCTAATTGGTTCCTCGCCGACGGGGACTCCATCGCGGGGATTCACACCGGCATAGACACCCTGCGAATTTCAGCCGGAGTATCCGTGGGCGTCAAACATTACGACGGCACAGAATTCGGTCAGGTCGAAATCCACTGCATTTCCGCAATCATCGAAGGCATAATCGACGCCGAGGGAGCGGGTTTCCGAGGCGGCCAAGGGGGAGTTTCTACAAGCGAAATCACCCCGCGGCACAGGAGAGGCGGTCGCTCCGGAACCCCCGGCGAAGGCTCCAGCGGCGGATGTCCCGGCGACACCGGCTCCTACGGCGGAATCGCATCTACCATAACCGGAGAGGCGTGGGCCGGCGGCGGCGGCGCGGGAGGAGGCCGAGGCGGTGGCTACGGCGGAGCGTCATGCGTGGGCGGAACCGGCGGAAACGGCAACTGCGTCGATGTCTGGCCATATTTCGCAGGCGGCGGCGCGGGCGGAACAGGCGGAGTCGGCGCAGGAACATGCCCCTCCGGAATCCAATGGACAAGCGGCACGGAGGACAACTTCGACATCGGCAAAGGCTCCGGAGGCGGTGGCGCAGGCGGCGGCGGAAACAGCGGATATTACCTTTTCTACGGCACAGCGGGAGATTCGGGAGGCGCGGGCGGAGGAGCTATCGCCATTTACGCCGACACCATCTTTATCTCCGGCTCGATAATCGCCGATGGAACATCGGGAGGCAATGGAGGAAACGGCGGCAACGGCGACCTCTTTCAAGGCGACGGCGCGGGCGGTGGCGGTGGCGGAGCCGGCGGTGGCGCAGGCGGTGGTATCCTAATCGAATCCCGAAGGATGGAATTGTCCCCGTCGGCAGTGCTTTCCGCAAAGGGCGGCAACGGCGGAAAAGGCGGCGACATCGGAACCGGAGGACCTCCCGGAACGTGCGCTAAGGGCGGCGACGGCGGCTCTGGCGGTGGCGGTGGCCGAATAAAAATCTTCTACCACGAGGACAGCTACGCCAACTCAGCAAACATTTCCGTTAACCCCGGAAACGGAGGCCCCAGAGGCGAAGACCCCGACGGCAACGGCGAACCCGGAAACTCCGGTTGCCCCGGAGGAGCCGGAACATATTTTCAGCGGAGGATAGGCTCAATTGTCGTAACAACCGACCTGCCGACGGAAATCGAGGATTCCGTTTACATCGACGGCGAGATTCGACAAGCGCCCCACCAAATTTTTATCCCCCTCGGAGACTCCATTCTCATCGCACCGGCAAATCCCGTTAACCCATATTATATCGGCAGAACTCGATACAACACCACGTTCGCAGGATGGGACTGCGGCGGCGACAGCGCAATGTGGGTAGTAACCATCGACTCCGATACTACATTCACCGCCCAATATAATCTCTCCCGCGATTTCCACACCCTCGTGATGAAAGACCCTCTCGAAAACCATGCCGGAAGCCTTTTCGTCGATGCCGACACCTTTACGGGCGCGGAATCCGATTCCCAGTGGTTCTGGTGGGAAGAGGGAAGCGTTCACAGCATCGGCGTCAGCCAGATGGATTCGGTGAACGAGTTCCGCAAATGGCGTTTCCTAAGCTGGAGCGACGGCGGCGCATCGGTTCACGAAACATCCCCCCTGTCATCGCCACAGGATTTCATCGCGAACTACATCGCCAGATTTCCAGTTAACATTTACAAAGAACCTCCGGCGGATACCTTCGGATTTTTATCCCACGACATCGACACTTTCTACGGCGCGGAATCCGTCTATCAGAGGGCATGGTGGGATTCGGCCAGCGTCCATATTCTCGTTGCAAGCTCCATCGATACTATAGACGAATTCAACCGCTATCTTCTCTCCCATTTCTCCGACGGCTACGACTCTTCCCATTTCACTGACCCCCTCCTCGCGCCTACGGACTTCATCGCATACTACAACCGACAGCATTTGTGCAATATTACAAAATCGCCGGCTGAAAATATTCACGGCTCCCTAATTCTCGATTCGGACACGATTTACGGCGCGGAGAGCGCGGGAGCTTCGCGATGGTGGAATCACGGCTCGTCCCATTATATCGAGGCATCCACGCCGGATTACGCCGATTCTGCAGAACGGTTCGTGTGGAATTCCTGGTCGGACAGTCTGCCCATCGGCCATTGGACAGCATCGGTCGATACGCCATGCACCATTACGGCATATTATGGACAAGAATTCAGGGTGGTCATCGAAAAGGTGCCTAACTATAATGTCTGCGGATGGACTGCCATCGACGGCGACACAATTTTCGGCGCAGGATCGGAATATCAAGAGCGATGGTGGGAATTCGGAAGCGACCACGAAATAGCCGTTTCCGAGCATGATTACTGCGCGGATTCGGTCTATCGTTTCGATCGATGGTCTGTTTCGGGGGTAATCACGCCGGCTTTCACGGCGGAGGTTTTTCGCGATACCACATTCACGGCCTATTATACAGCCTCCCCGCCCGTTCTGGACATCTGGCTTTCGCGAAATTCATGGGATCTTGACACCCTTATCGGCGGAGAAGTTCGATCCATGGCGGACAGCGAGCAGATTTACATTGCGAATCTGTCCGATGTGCCGATAGACCTGGGTTTGGCCATTACGGATTCAGCCGAAATGCGCCCGTGGACTATTCCTTTGGGCGACAGGATTTCTATTCGAGGGCGTTTTCAGGAGGATGTCCCCGTTAGCTATGTTCCTCTGGAAGACGCCATTTTAAGCCCTCCGCACAGAATCGCCACTGCCGATATTTTTGGGCCGGGAGGGTTCGGACTCGGGTACGCGCCGCCGGACACGGCAGTCCTGTGGCTTCAGTTCTGCGCGCCTTTTGCCGGCTACTGGAGCAAAACTTTTATTGTTAATGTTCTTGCTGTTCCGCAGATGGACTGATTATTTTCGACTCTCGATTGGTTCGACTCGAATTCGGGTGATTTTTTTCGGCGTTCTTTTGAGCACTATCAATTTGTAGCCTCCCCAAAAAACCACGCTGGAAACATCGGGGATGTCCTGCAGATATTCCTCGATAAACCCCGCGGCTGTGCGGTATGGACCATCGGGGAAATCGATCCCCAGAAGGCTTTCAAGGTCGCCGATGTTCATGGCGCCCTCAATTATATATCCATCTACGGTTCGCCCGCGGATTCCGCGAATCCTGGGTTTGACGCCGGAAAAGATGTCCGCGATGTCGTCTTTGCGGATTCCGCCGGTAACAGTGCCATGTTCATCGACAACCAGAGCGAATTCCGCGCCGGAATCGCGCATCTCGGCGAAAAGCCGAATTATAGAAGTCGTCTCTGGAACATAGAATGGTTCGGACAATTCCGGCTTAGGTGCTTCCGGTTGCCTCGATACGATTTTTGCAATATCCGCTACCCCCTCGATTTCGCCCCCGGCGTTTTCCGCGATAACGAACCGCCGTTCCGTCTCCCGAGCCTTCTTTCCGAAATCTATTCGGCCGATATTCTCAGCCATCACGCGCGGGAAATCGCCTATAGGAGTCATCACGTCGAAAGCGGTCTTCTTTTCGAGGTCGAACACCATGCTGAGCAGAGAGTTGCGGTTGATTCCGAGTTTCAGCTCCCCCTCTTTCGCCACAAGCTCGAATTCTTTCCAGTCCGCGGAGGGCGAAGGCGGAACAAGCCTATGGCTGTATCGCACGAATGAAGTAGATAACTTATCGGTCAAATAGGAAATCGGCTTGATTATGACTGCGAATATTCCGAAGGGCTTCGAGGCGAATTTTGCGAAAGACTCCGGCCCTGCGAGAGCACGGCTTTTAGGAATCACCTCGCAGAATACCATTATGGTTAGAGTCATGATAATCAGAGAATAAAGTTCTCCTCTGGATGGGAAGACTGTTATGGAAACTTTCGTAGCTATAGACGTCGCAAGAATCTGGCATATGTTTGTGCCGATCAAAGATACCGAGAAAATAGTCTGAGGCCGCCTGAGCCATCGCCGAATATCTTCAGTGAACTGTTCCTTATCCTCGCTGTAGCTTATCAGTTTGATAAACGCAGTCTCGGTGCCGGCGAAGAAAGCCGCACCCAGAAGGCCTAAAATCAATATTGCTAAGGAGACTATCATTCTTCCGCCTTGACCGCTACCCTTTCGATTCTCTGAACATTGTCACGGATTATTCTGAACTCGATATTTCGATATTTGACTATCTCGCCGGCCTCGATGTCCGGTTTTTGATTAATGAGGAAATCTCCGATAGTCGGTTGGTCAAGAGGGAGAATATCCACGTCGAAAAGCTCGTTAAAATCCTCTATCTTCATGTCGCCATCGATGATATAATACCTTCCGACTTTTGACAACCCCGCCAGGTTCGGTTTGCCTTTAATGAGCGGCGCGAGGAATATACCGCTTAGAATATCCTCTCGTGCGGCCACTCCAACGGCTTTTCCCCGATCATCGGTTACGATAATGTGGCGCAATTTCTCTCCGTAAATCTTCTGGAACAGGGATGCCAGCGTCTCACTGCCATCGACCACCAGGGCTTTTTTGCCGAGAACCGAGACACGCTCCTCCTCCTCGGCGAAAATCAGGTCTTCCTGTTCGACAATCGTGAAATAATTTTCTTTGGGATCTCCGGCGAAGGCATAATCCATCTCCGAATCGGCCAAAAGACCCAGGGCATCTGTGCTTCGGGCGTTTCTCGGCAGAATTGGCACGCGGGAAATCGGCTTGCTTATCTGTTTTGCGGTGATATGTTCGAGGTTCAGAAAATGCAAAAGCAAATCCCGCCCCTGCTCCTCGATAGCCCCCTCCCTATGGGCGATTTCAAGGGCGCTTCGAAGATCGACCTCGCCGAGACGAATATCGTCGCGGAAACCGCTTTTCAGAAATATGCCCTGAATAATGTGAAGGACGTAAGTTACCGGCAGGGTGATTATCATTATCGCCGACATAATAGGCGCGCTCAACCTCGCCCAAACGCCGTTATGCTCTACCGCGAAAACTTTCGGAGTTATCTCGCCGAATATCAGAACAAGAATCGTCATTGCAACCACGGCTATTGGCACCGCCGCGGCTCCCACGATGTCTAACAGCGTGCTTGTCATCAGCGTAGTCGCGGAGATGTTGACAATCATATTCCCGACAAGGATTGCAACCAAAAGCCTGGATGGCCTTTTCAGCAGGGCAGTAGCCGAACTTGCCCCGCGAAGATTCCGCGCGTTCATCCGCTGGACATCGAACCGCGAAAGGCTGAAGAATGCCGTCTCCGAACCGGAAAAGAAAGCGGACATCCCCAGAAGAGCAAAAAGCAAGGCTATTTTCAGGATTATTATCATAAAATTGCGACTTATCCCGCGATTTCGGCCAATAAGACTTCGTCAGAAATCCAATTTCAACGCCTATTCGGGAAGTTCCTTTACTCCTATCTCCGGCAGAACCTTGTCGATGTCCTCCTTTGTGCCCTGCGCAGTGCCTTCGGACATGGCGGTTGCGGTTCCGCATGCCACTCCGAGAACCACGGCGTCTTCGAGGGAACCGCCCCGGTCGAGTTCATAGACAATTCCGCCGATAAGGCTGTCGCCCGCTCCAACGCTGTTTTTCACCGGAACATCCGGCGTGGTTACGTGGAAACCCCCGTCTTTCCGCACGACATAAACCCCGTCCGCCCCCGCCGAGACCACAACAACCTCGAGTTCTTCATTGATTAGGGTTCTGGCCTGCTTAATCATATCCGATGTGGAGTCGAATTCTCTGCCAATCACGCGTCGAAGTTCGTGGGTATTCGGCTTTATCATGAAAGGCGTGGCGGGAAGGCCCTTCTCGAGGGATTCTCCGTCGGCGTCGAGGACTACCTTCGCGCCCAAGCTTTCGAAAGCGAGGGTCATCTGCCGGTAGATTCCCTTTGAAAGGCCGGGGGGAATCGAACCGGAAATAACGGCGAAAGATGGCGCCGGCCTAAGCTTCTTTATCTTCTCGATAAGCATCCCAAGCTCTTCCGGCTTGATTTCCGGGCCTGCGGCGTTGACTTTTAATTCGTGGTCTGTGTTCTCGGCGTGGATGATGATATTCGTCCGAGTCTCGCCGCCGATTCGTATGAAATCGTGGGGAATGCCCTCGTTGAGAAGCCTTCCCTGAAATTCCAGCCCGTCGAAACCTCCGATAAAACCCAAAGCTACACTCTCGCCGCCTAAAGTCTTTATAATTCTTGAAACATCCACCCCTTTGCCACCGGGATAACGCTCTTCGGAAACAATACGGCAGGTATCGTCGAACTTAAATTTGTCGATCCAGATTGTCCTGTCAAGAGCAGGATTTAGAGTTACAGTATAAATCATAAATTAGTATCCTCCAATTCCGGTTTAAAAGGGCTTCTCTCCTGAGCAGAATCGACCATTCTAACCAGCATCTTCCGCAATGTCATAATTACCAAATACACCGCGAAAGCCGCGAAGACCTGAGTAAATATAAGAAAGTTATAAAGCCCGTGAAAAAAGGCGCTCAGCAGGAAACCCTTGCCCAAAAGGGAAAGCCTGTGGTCGTGGTCGAAACGGGCGTTTCCGATAGCGTATCCCCATATCGACGAAAAAAGCAGATGCCCCAAAGTAGCCAACGGTGCGCGGAACAGAATTACAACATTTCCGAAACGCCCAATATAAAGCACATTCTCCGCCGACGCGAAACCCAAAGCCACCGCCGATGCATAAACTATGCCGTCCATAGGCTCATCGAAGGTTTTGCGGTATGCCACCACGGCTAAAACCACGGCCATTTTAGCCAGTTCTTCGACGAATCCCGCAACGAACCAGCTCACCCGCGCGGCATCGGTTACTGTTTGAGGCTCCGAAATTCCCATCCGCGACGTCATCCAGCTCTCGATAAGTGCTACCGGAAAAACCACCAGCGCGCCGAGAATCAAGAGCAGAACTACCCAGCCCAGAGGCTCCGGCTCGTGTATGTCCTTGCGGTAAACATACACCATCCACGCGATTCCGGGGATAAAGCCCAGTATCCATGCGAGTATTCCGAGATTGTTCATCGGATGAGTTGTTTCATAGTTTTGCGAACTTTATCGTGTTTTATAGGGTTCCCTTTTTAGCGGCCATTCCAGCGATTTTCGCGCTGGATATAAAAGTCTCCCCAGCGCCCTGTTTGCCTTTGAAGTTGCGGTTGCCGGTGGAAACCTGCACCTCGCCGGCGCCGGTCATGCCTATTTGTCCGCTGGCGCATCCTCCGCAGGCGGCGTGGCTGACCGTCGCGCCCGCTTCGAATAGCTTTGCGTAAATTCCCTGTTCCATAGCGAGAGCCAGTGTCCGACGTGTAGCCGGCACGACGCGCAGAATTATATCCTCCGATGCCCCCCCTTCGATTTCTTCGGCGAGGGTCTGCAAATCCAGAATTCTTCCGCCTGTGCAACTTCCCACGAAAACGCTGTCGAGTTTTTTTCCGGCGAATTCACTCACGGGATGGACATTATGCGGCTCGAAAGGCGCGGCTATAAGGGGTTCGAGGTCGGCGATGGAAATCGTGTATTCCCCCTGATACTTTGCATCCGGGTCGGAGGCAATCAGTTCGATATCCTCGGAATGCCACTGCTTAAGCTCTTTTGCGAGCTTCTCGTCCGGGGCGATAATCAGGCTGATAAGGCCCATCTCCGTGCCCATGCTGGCGATAGTTATCCGTTCGTCGAGACCGATGGAATCGATATATTCCCCGCGAAGTTCGGCCACTTTGCCCAAAAGCCCGCTCGCGCCGAACTCCTGCAGAAGCCGCAGGACAACGTCCTTCGCCGAAACATCGGGGTGCGCGGGAATGCCGTCGAGATTGATTCGCACCGTCTCCGGTATATCGAACCAGACCTTGCCCGCTTTCCAGGCAAAAGCTATATCCCTGTCGCCCATTCCCTGACCGAATGCGCCAATAGCTCCCATAATATTGTAATGGGAATCGGTGCCCACCGCGGTCATTCCGGGCAGGACGTGGCCGTTTTCGATTAAGACATGAGTGCCTATCCCCTGACCGACGTCGTATAGGGGAATGTCGTTTTCCCGGGCGAAAACGCGGCATATCTGCTGGTTTTCAGCGTAGGGGATAGTGTTTGCCGGCGAAACGCAGTCGAAAGTGAAGAAGGTTTTTGTAGGATCGGCGACCTTGCTCTCGTCAGGATATTCACGAAGAAGGTTTTTAACAACGTTCGCGCCGCCGAAATCCCGCGCGCTTCGAATATCGATGTCCAGCCAGATTGTTTTTCCCGGTTCCACCAACGATTCATCCGGTGTGTGCGCCGAGAAAATTTTCTCGATTATGTTTTTGCCCATAGTATGTCCCCTTGTATTAGGTTAAAAAGTTTCAAAGTCATCGTAATAATATAATTTCTCGCGCCTTTTTGCAAGGTGTATGCTCGACGCATTCATCTATTCGCCATGCGCTTGCTGTAACCATGTGCATCCCCGAAGAACATCCGCGGCCGGGCCGATGGCGTGTTCACCTCCGTCGATAATCAGTGTGTCTCGAATACCGTAATTTGCGAAGTGTTTGTGAAGCTGTTCGTTATGTTCGCGGTTCCAGTCCCCTGTTTTTGTAATAATGTAAAAAGCCTGATGAGCAGAGGCCTTTGGGTCAAAATGGCTTATGCTTCCTGTATGAGCGCAGTCTATTACCGCCCCCGCGAAACGGTTGGGATGCCTCAGGGCTGTGCCCAAAGCCTGCGCCCCCTGCCCGCTGAATCCGAAGAGATAGATACGGTTTTTATCAACCTGTTCGGTCATTTCGAGTTTGTCCCGAAGGCGGAGTATATCCGCTTCGTTTAACTCTCCTGCCCTGTGGTTGCGGGATTTGCCGCAAGTTGCTATTGCCCACCCCAATTCGTCGTTAACAGCTCGGACAGAGTCGATATCCCAGGGCTTCCCACCAGTGCAGGAGAGATAAATAAGCGCGGGAACTGGCTCTGCAAGTGGCGCTTCGGGCAGAAGGAAGCAGTCAGAGTCGGAGTCGCAATAGACATCTTCGGGAATCTCGTGGGGTTGCCACTCGGCAAAAAGCGCAAGGGCAAGAATCAGCGAGAAGAGGATAATATTTCGCGGCAACAACAAAGCTACTGCCCGGCGAATTTTTCGCGTAGTCTGTCCGCCACCGGTTTGGGCACGAACTGGTCGATATCCCCGCCGAGGCTGGCTATGTCCCGCACCATCGACGAGTTAAGATAGACATTTCCGATACTCGGCATCAGAAAAACCGTCTCCCCCCGAGGAAAAAGCTGGCGATTGGCCAGGGTCATCTGAAACTCGTATTCGAAATCGGACACCGCGCGGAGGCCGCGTATCAGTGCCACCGCACCAATTTGCTCGGCATATTTAGCGGTTAGCCCGGAATATGACACTACCTCGACATTTTCCAGCTCCGCAGTGGATTCCCGTATCATCGCCACCCGCTCTTCGACGCTGAACAACGGGGTTTTTCCGATATTCACCCCTACCCCGATTACGATTGAGTCGAAAATCTCCAGTGCCCGAACGATTATGTCCAGATGGCCGTTGGTTACGGGGTCGAAACTTCCGGGATATAATGCTTTGCGTTTCATGTCTCTCCTAAAAAACTTTCGTTAATGATAATATACAAAGTTTTTCCGCTTCCGACAACTGTTTTCCTAAGGCCGATTTATACCCTTGCAAAAATCCTCTACGCGACTTAAATTCGTTAATATGAAAACCGCTTTTACATTTTTGGCTATGCTACTCCTTGCCCTGCCTTCAATGGGCGAAGTGCATCTTAGCATGACCCTCGGCGAAAAATATGGCGCATATTCTTCCACGCTCCTCGCGGAGACTCAGGAGGACACCCGTCTCTCAACCTCCAGCGCGATATGGCAAACCTACGGCTACTACGGTATCTACAAAACCGGATGTGTAGCTCTGGGGATGACGGCCATGGGGATCGCTTCCGGGTTTTTCATCGGAGGAATTTTTGGCGAAATTCTGGGCGGCAAAAGTTATGCGGAAAAGGAATACCGCCGCGGCAAAGTCATCATGTGGACAGGAATAGCGGCGACATACGGCCTCGCTTTCTTCGGCCCGAAAATCGTCGCCCATAATCTGCATCAGGATGACCCCAACGCGCCCTACGACGAGATTCTTCAGTCGGGATTGATAGCCGAGGCGGCATGCAACGCCGTGGGCATAGGTTTCCTCGCCCTTGGGTGGAGCATCGAGGAGGGTTTTCTCGCCGATGCCCTTATCGTTGCGGGTTTTCTATGTTTCTTCGTGCCGGCGCCGGCCGTCATGCATTCGACATACAACAACTGCGAACCGGCTGAGCCTTTGAACGCTATGAATATGCGTTTTGGCGCGGTCTCTTTCGGAATAGCCGACTACACCGACGGTTCCAGAGACTATTCTTTTAAAATTGACCTTGCAAATGCAATTGATTATCAATAAGATACTATCGAAATGAAAACCTTACGAAAGGAAAGAAATGGAAAAGACTAAGAAAAATCTGGCCATGGCCTTCGTAGGCGAAAGCCAGGCGCGTAATCGTTATACGATGTATGCCAAACAGGCCAAAAAAGACGGTTATCCTCAAATCGAAAAGATTTTCCTCGAAACCGCCGAAAACGAGCGTGAACATGCCAAATGGTTTTTCCGCATGCTCAATGAAATCAAGGAAAAGGGCTGTAGTTGCTGTTCTTGCGATATGATCGAAATCGAAGCCGCAGTTCCGACCACCCTTGGCGACACGATTACCAATCTCAAAGCCGCAATCGCCGGAGAGAACGAGGAGCATACCGACCTCTACCCCAAATTCGCCGACGACGCCCAGGAAGAAGGTTTCCCCGCGATGGCGGCAAGAATCCGCGCAATTTCCGCCGTCGAAGCTCACCACGAAGCGCGCTATAAGGCCCTTCTGGAGCAAATTACAAACGGCACCCTCTTCGAAAAACCCGATGAGGTCGAGTGGAAATGTGAAATCTGCGGTTATATTCACAAAGGCAAAAAGCCGCCGGCAAAATGCCCTTCTTGCAGTCATCCGACGGAATATTACTCTATGCTCTGCGAGAAGTTTTAAACCCTCCTGCGGCTTGACAAATCGCTGAAAATCCTTATATTAAGACTCCGGTGGGAATACCGCCGGAGTTTTGTTATTTGAAAATTTGGGGGCGAACTGGATTCGACGTTGATAAGCGGACCGGGTCTTGCGTGCCGAGTTTCGAGGAATCTTGGAAAAACCTCGAACCGCAAGAAATGCGGACTATAACTATGCAATGGCCGCTTAATTAAAGCAGGCCACGTCCTCCGGGAAGTCTAGCTTCTAACGTCCCGAAAGGGCGCCGCAAAAAGAAGCGCCGCGGTTAAGATCTCGCCGATCGAGACCGTGCGCTATCAGTCGGCGATAGCCGAGGCAGAGCCGTGTGCGGCGACGACGCCGAGGCGAAAATTAAATCCCGCACTACGCACGTAGACGGATGCGGGGAGCTATCATCGGACGGGGGTTCGATTCCCCCCGCCTCCACCAAATTTAGAAACGGTGCCTGAGCTTGTCGAAGGCACCGTTTTTCAAAATCCAAATATCAAATGCCAAATCAATGACCAATGACTGAATGTCAAATGACAAATGCCCTTCCGCAGTCATTGCGAGGCCTGAAAGGCCGTGGCAATCTTATACAGTATCCTGCAATTTCGAAACGAAACGAGAAATGCCCTTAACAGACACAAACCTCAATCCTGCAACATCTTAAGAATATGCTGTGCCAGATAATCTTTGATTTCGCTATGCCGAGGAACCGGCTGAGATCTTTTCGTTCGCGGGTTCTGATACCAATCGTGCCGGGCGCCGTGCCGGATTAGCACACATCCCGCTTCATTGAGAATTTGAATCAGTCTTCGGCGCTTCACACCACTTCCAATTCGGCAATCTTCCGCACACAGGGAATCGTGCCCTCGGTAAGTTCGGCATAAATTTCCTTGAGGTTTTCGACAAGTTCCTCGATGGTTTCTCCTTGGGTCATATAGTCCGGATACTCCTCCAGATAACCCAGCCACATATCGCCATCCTGCCAATAAATGTATTTTTTATGACTCATATTTCTTCCTTTGCTACATTCAAAATACCAATAAGTCGCTTATTATGCAACAGGTTAATAACTGAAAGCCCCCCGATTCCCCCCGCCTCCACCAAATTTAGAAACGGTGCCTGAGCCTGTCGAAGGCACCGTTTTTTAAAATCCAAATGCCAAATGTCAAATCAATGACAAATGACTGAATGTCAGATGACAAATGCCCTTCTGCAGTCATTCGCCGCGAAGCGTCGGGCGCGGCCATTCCCATCCCAGACGGGCGCAAGCGGCAGAGCTTGGGACGAGAGGTAAATTTATTACAAATAAAGAACGATTATAAATTATTCAAGAATCTTGACCCTTTTCTATGAACCTTAAAACAGCATGGATTGTCGCTAGGAAGAAATAAAACATCCAACTTAACCAAATAGGCTTGTCATAATTCGCCTTCTGAGATTCATTATGATGTCTTATCCCGAAGTTATTGATAATGTTAAATAGATCTGCTTCGTCTTTTTTATCCATCACTTTTTTTAAAGAAGGTCTTACATACTCCAATATGTCTGCTAATTCGCGTATTACATCTCTTCTATCTTCCCAAGACGAGCTATGTTTACGAAACTTAACTTTAGCGCGTTCTAATTTAGCTATTATGCTTTCTTCATTGTTAGATGGTATTTTCGCTTCAAAAAGGTTTTCGAAACCTTTTTCCACTATTCCTAAAATATCTCCATCAGTGCTTAATTCATAGCCTTGATTATACTCTTTCAATAAACGGTTTATTTCTTTTCTGTAATCTATCTGACCTTGTTTTTTATCGAACTTGTTATAATGCCAACCGCAGTTAGCGAAAGTATGGTGGTATCCATCTATAGGATAAGAAACAGAATCAAAAAGGAATTCTATCATATCAAATAAATCTTCTTCTCCATAGCCCTCGGCTTTTTCCTGGATCGGCCATAAGTTATCTTTTCTTAAATTAAGGAGAATAACTCCTTCAATATCTTCACCTAATAGTCCTTTGACATATCCGGCGTCAACGCAATCGTATCCAAAATATTCTTGAAAGTATCCTTCTTCCTCAAACTTCGAATACATGGATAAAAATAGACGCTTCAACATAGTGAAGTCTATGTTTATCGCCTTTTCGTGCTTACCGGTTCGAACAGAATAATATGGTTTATCTCTTAGCATGCGTTCTTTTCCTCGTTCCAACGCTCCGCGGGTGTGCGATGGTTTTAACGCTCCGCGTTGGTTTAGTTTCGTTTTTCAAATGTCCATACCGCCGCGCCGTCTCGTCGCGGGTGGGCGAGGGGGCGGGGCGGTTAGGGTTCTCGGCTGTGGTAATCCCGTAGTTCCCCATAAAATCAAACCCCGGCTTGTTCCTTAAACTCATCCCATTCAACGCGCGGTTCGTTCTTTCTGGATTCGACTACGAGAATGTCATGTATGTCTTCCCAAATTCCACCGAAGACCTCGAGGTCTATAACGGCGGCCTTGTGTCGGCCTTCCTCATCAACAATATATTCTATTCCAAGCATAAAGTCACTTCACTTCTTTGTTAGAACTCAATCACAGTCTTAATGTTAAGAACCTGACAGATTTTGTCAAGTTACAACTGTAACCTCTCGAATTTATCTAACCATCGCGCATAGCAAAGCGGAGTTATGCAATATTAAAAAAAGGGCGGCTGGTTCGCCGCCCTTAACTCTCAACTCTACACTCTCAACTCTCAACTATAATTTAGCCGCCACCGCTTTGGCAACTTCCAGAGATGTGCTGGTGCCGCCGAGGTCGTAGGTGCGGTATTTGCCTTCCTCGACAACCTCGCCGATTGCGCGCTCAAGGTCCGCGCTCATCTGCTTTTCGCCGATGTAGTCCAGCAGAAGGTGGGTCGATAACAGCATGGCTATCGGGTTCACTTTATACTGACCGGCGTATTTTGGCGCACTGCCGTGAGTGGGTTCGAACAGCGCATAGCTGTCCCCCCAGCTTCCCGACGCCGCGAAACCGAGGCCGCCTACCAACTGGGCGCAGAGGTCGCTGATGATGTCGCCGAACATGTTGCTCGTTACAAGAACATTGTAGTCATGCGGGTTTTTGATTAACCACATGCACATAGCGTCGATGTTCGTCTCCCAGAGTTCGATTCCCGGGTAGTCCTCGGCCACCTTGCGCGCCTCGCGAACCATAAGCCCCGATGTCTCACGGACGACGTTCGGTTTTTCGATGACGGTAACAGTCTTATAGCCCTTTTCTTTGGCCAGCTCGAAAGCTGACCGCACGATACGTCTGCAACCGTGGCGGGTGAAGACTCTGCAAGACATAGCGATATCATCGCCGGACACGTTCTCGAACTTGCTCATGTTCTTGGTGAACTTGCCCATCTCCGCGCGAAGGCTGTCGGGCAGGGGATGGAACTCGATGCCGGCGTAAAGTCCCTCGGTGTTTTCACGAAATACGTGAAAATCCAGACCGTCTTTGTAAACTAGGGGGTTGTTCTTGTAGGCCTTGCAGGGACGGTAGTTCACGTAGAGGTCGAACATCTGTCTAAGGCGCACGATGGGCGAACGGTAAACCATGCCTTTGCCCTTCAGCTCCGGCACAAGTTCCGCCTCGCATTCCTCTTTCGGCATCGAGGTAATAGCGCCGAAAAGACAGGCGTCGGTTCTCTTGAGCAGATCAACAGTGCGGTCTGGGAGCGGGTCGCCTTCGGTTTTCCAGAATTCCCAGCCGATGTCGCCCCATTCGTATTCGACATCGGGTTTAAGTTGTTCGAGAACGATGAATGCGGCCTCCATGACGTCGTTGCCGACGCCATCTCCGGGCAGAACTGCGATTTTCTTGGTCATAAGTTTCCTCCAAATAAAAAAGTTAAAGTGGGTTATGATTTTATAACACCATTTAGGTGAAAATCCTCAAGAAAAGATGTATCGACAACGCCTGAAACAAAACGTTCGTCGGTCATTACCTGTTTATGAAAAGGAAGGGTCGTAGGAACGCCCTCGATTATGAACTCGTTCAGTGCGCGGGTCATTCGAGCGAGAGCCTCCTCCCGGTCTCTGCCATGGCAGATAAGTTTGGCTATCATCGAATCGTAATAGGGCGGGATTGAATATCCAACATAGGCGTGGGTATCCACACGAACACCCGGCCCGCCCGGAGGATGGAATTCGGTAATTCTTCCGGGGCGGGGAGAGAAGCCGTGATATGGATCTTCCGCGTTGATTCGGCATTCGATGGCGTGGCCGCGAATCTCTACATCGGACTGGGGGAACGGCAAAGGCCTTCCACCCGCGATACGAATCTGCTCCTTTACCAAATCGAGGCCTATGACTATCTCCGTTACCGGATGCTCCACCTGAATTCGAGTGTTCATCTCCATGAAGTAGAAATTTCCATCCATATCGAGGAGAAACTCGATTGTCCCGGCTCCCTCATAATTTATCTGCGCCGCGCCGAGAGCCGCTCGAAGGCCTATTTCCTCGCGAACCTGCGGAGAAACCGCCGGCGAAGGGGATTCCTCGATTAGCTTCTGATGCCGGCGCTGTATCGAACAGTCCCGCTCGCCGAGATGAATTACGTTGCCATGGCCGTCGCCGAGGAGCTGAATCTCCACATGACGCGGGTTTTTGACATATTTTTCAATATAAACGCCCGAGTTGCCGAAAGCGTTCTGAGCCTCGGTGCGCGCCATTTCAAAATTAGCTACGAATTCTTTTTTGTCGTTGGCAATACGCATCCCCTTGCCGCCGCCCCCGGCGGTAGCCTTGATTATAACCGGAAAACCGATTTCTTCAGCGATTCCAAGAGCCTCTTTCGGGTCGTTCACGATTCCTTCGGAACCCGGAACTGTGGGCACTCCGGATTCGCGCATAATACGCTTGGCCTCGGCTTTATCGCCCATCTGACGTATCATCTCGGAACTCGGCCCGATGAATTTTATTTTGTGGGATTCGCACATCTCGGCAAATCCGGCGTTCTCGGCAAGAAAACCGTAACCGGGATGTATCGCGTCGGAATTGGAGATTATCGCCGCGGAAAGGATTCGTCGAGGGTCGAGGTAACTCTCCATCGGATGGGGAGGGCCGATACAGATGGCCTCGTCGGCCAGGAGCACCGGCAATGTGTCTGCATCGGCTGTCGAATAAACGGCTACGGCTTTTTTGCCGAGCTCCTGACAGGCTCGAATCACCCTTAACGCAATTTCGCCTCTATTTGCAACGAGGACTTTTGTAAGCATAGAATTTCCTGTTTAAGCGTTTGTGCCCGAGTCCTGCTGAAGAGTTTCGACATCCAGTTCGCTCTGGCCCTGGGCAAATTCCCGCCATCCTCGGTCCGCGCCGCCGACGATGCCGTCAACGCGAAGCTTGAAATCGTCGGGATTGGACGAGTTTTCCAGAGCGGTTTCGAGGGTTATCGCGCCGTTCTGGAAGAACCACATCAGCGACTGGTCGAAGCTCTGCATACCATATTGCGCCGCGCCCTCCGAAATCAAATCGCGAATCTCTCCCGTTCTTTCCGGAGAAGCGATACATTCACGCACCGCACCAGTGCCTATAAGAATCTCCACCGCGGGCAGACGTCCCACCTTGTCGCTTCGTGGAATAAGCCGCTGGGAAATGGCCGCCTTGAGAGTGCTTCCGATGAGATGACGCACTTCCTGATGCTGGTGAGGCGGGAAGAAGGACAGTATTCTGTAAATCGTCTGCACACTATCGAGGGTATGAAGGGTGCTGAGCACCAAATGCCCCGTGTCGGCGGCGGACATGGCGATAGACATAGTCTCGGCGTCGCGAATCTCGCCCACCAGAATAATATCCGGGTCCTGACGCAAAGCCTGTTTGAGACCCATAGCGTAAAAATGGCAGTCGTTGCCGATTTCCCGCTGGGCGATAATCGACCTGTTGTTCTTATGCATATATTCGATAGGGTCTTCGATGGTAATGATATGCGCTCCGCGGTTGCGGTTCACATAATCAATCATGGAAGCTAATGTCGTCGATTTTCCCGAGCCGGTAACTCCGGTTACCAGAATCAGTCCGCGCGGCTCCATGGAAATTCTCTCAAGAACCTTGGGCAGATGAAGCCCTCGGAAATCGGGCACCTGTGTATTAATCAACCGGAATGCAATCCCCGGATTCCCCCGCTCTTTATAAATGTTCACCCTAAAACGGCTACCAGAGGGGACTTCGTAAGCGAGGTCCAGTTCCCATTCCTGTTCGAAATGCTGTTTCTGTTCATCGTCGAGCATTAGATTGAAAAAATGCTCCATCCGCTCATTATCTACGAATTCTTTCACCGCGGGAAACAGCTTGCCGTTTATACGGTAAACCGGAGGCATGTCAACACGAATATGGAGGTCTGACGCCTTCTTCTGGGGCATCTCGGAAAGAAGCCTAATAAGATCGATAGCCATATTAACCTCAGTCTGGATCTATAATAAACATCACCTGGCCGAATTCTACCGGCTGGGCGTTCTCTACGAGAATCTTAGCCACCCTTCCGGAAACTTCGGACTGAATCTCGTTCATAAGCTTCATCGCCTCGACGATACAAACCACCTGCCCCTCCTCGACCTGCTCGCCCACTTTGATGTAGGGATCGGCATCGGGAGCCGGCGCGCGGTAGAAAGTTCCCACGATGGGCGATGTTATCTCGACCATCCCTGCGAATTCGTCGGTCTCCTTCTCCTCCGCGGATGCTGACACCTGCGCTGTCGAAGGCGGTTGGCCCCCCTGGGGAACCGGCGCTCCCATCGGCGACGGCGCGATGTTGTTATATATCGTCGTCGCGCCCTCGGGTCTGCCTTTGCGCAGTTTGATTTCGCCGCTCTCGTCCTCGATTTCCAGCGATAGTTCGTCTATCTCGCTCTCCTCGAGAAGTTTTAGCAGTTCCTTGATCTTTTCTATATCCATTTTTCTCTCCTTATTTGGAGAATTTTATTTCTTCGCCAGTATCTCGCGGGTATATGGGATAAGCCCCCCCGCTTTGAGAATCCCGAACACCTCTGGCGACGGCGGCGGGAATGTGAAAGTCTTGCCGTTGGCGATTATCTTTCCCCCTTCGAGATCGATTTCTATCTTGTCCCCAGGCTTGACCTCGTCCTGAATCCGGGAATTGGTGATTGCGAAAAGTCCGCTGTTGAGACAGTTGCGGTAAAATATCCTCGCGAAACTTTTCGCGATAACAGCTCGGCATCCGGCGGCCTTGATAGAAACCGCCGCCTGTTCCCTGCTGGAACCGCACCCGAAGTTCTTGCCTGCGACGATAACATCTCCCTCCTCGACCTTTTTCACGAAATCGGGGTCGAGATCTTCGAGGGCGTGTTCGCCCATTTGCTCGGGGGTCATGGGTTCATAGGTATATTTTCCGGGGAAAATGACATCTGTGTTGACGTCGTCGTCGTATTTGAAGATTTTTCCGTTGATTTTCATTATATCGACCTCGGATCGGTTATATGTCCAGTAATAGCGGAAGCCGCGGCTGTGTATGGACTTGCGAGATATATCTCGGCGTCCGCGCATCCCATTCTGCCTTTGAAATTGCGGTTAGCGGTGGAAAGGGTAACCTCGCCGGGAGCCATAACCCCCTGATGCGCGCCGAGACAAGGCCCGCAACCGGGGTTCATTATAGTCGCGCCCGATTCGGCCAGAGATGCCAGAGTGCCGTCGAGACTCGCCTGAATGTAAACCTCCCTGCTCGCCGGGAAAACCAGCAGACGAAGGCCTTTGGCTATTTTTTTGCCCTCGAGTATCTCCCGCGCGGCGTGAAGGTCTTCGATTCTGCCGTTTGTGCAAGTGCCGATAAGCACCTGATCCAGTTTGACATCGGCGGCGTTTTTGGCCAGGTCGATGTTATCTACGGTGTGCGGGCGGGCGATTACGGCTTCGACATCGCCGAGGTCGAAGACAAGTTCGCGCTCATATTCGGCGTCGGGGTCGGGAAGGACAAGCTCGAATTCCGCGTCGGTGCGGCCTTTCAGCCACTCGACCACCTTGTCGTCCGGAACGCATATTCCTGCCTTGGCGCCCATTTCGGCGGAAAGGTTGGAAAGGACCATTCTTCCGGCGATTGGCATATCGAAAAGCCCCTGCCCGGTAAACTCGACGGATTTATAAATCGCACCGTCCGCGCCGATTTCGCCGATTATCGCCAGAGCTAAATCTTTGGGGGTGATAAACTTGCCGAATTTCCCCGTCAGCTCGATTTTGAAACTCTCCGGCACGCGAAGCCAGAGTTCGCCGGTAGCCCATATCACAGCGGCTTCCGATCTGCCTATTCCCGCGGCGAAAGCTCCGAAAGCGCCATGGGTAGTAGTGTGGCTGTCGGAGCCGAGAATAACGCTTCCCGGAACAGCAAGCCCCATCTCCGGCAGAACCTGATGGCAGATACCGCATCCGACATCGTAGAAATGCTTTATCCCCTGTTTCTCGACGAAACGGCGGATTTTCTGATGCCCTTTGGCGTGGGTTTCGCTGGCCGCAGGGACAATATGGTCGAGGATTATCGCGATTCTGTCCGGATATTTGACCTTGTCCACGCCCAGCTTTTCAAAATGGCCGCTGATTGCGGCGGAATTATCGTGGGAGAGGACATAATCCGGCCGGGAGGTGATAATCTGCCCGACGCTGGCTTCTTTCAGCCCCGCGTTTTTCGCGAGGATCTTTTCGGCTAATGTTTTTCCCATATCCTTCCTTAAGTATTAAAAATTGCCCGACAGGTGCTTTTCGAGCCTGTCGAGAACATTTTGTTTATCCTTCGCAATATCCTCTGGCGGTATCGGTTCGCCTATTCGAATCACAATATCCGCCGGTTTGAACCATTTCGCCCCGCGCGGAAGGATATCCGCCGTCCCCTCTATCCGCACGGGTATAATTGGAACGCCCGCCTTCTGCGGTATTTTCAATGCGCCGGCTTTCAGTTCGCCAAGTTCGCCGGTGCGGGTTCTTGTTCCCTCCGGAAAGATTATGAACCGCCTTCCGGATTTGACCTTTGCGATTATTAGCAAGAATGCTTCCAATTCGCGCCTGCTCCCCTTCCGCTCGACGAAAACACCGTCGGCGGCCAGAATCCAGAAACCTATTGGGAAGAATTTCAAAAGGGACCGCCGCGCCATATACGAGGTGTGGCAATCCACCCATCCGGACATGGCGCAGATGTCGGTATAGCTCGAATGATTGGCGAAGAACACGACTGTCTCGCCTCTCGGCGGAATCTCCCCTTCCACTCGAACCCGCGACAGGGTAACGGCTAAAAGAGCCCGGCTCCAAAGGCGGTAGAAGGCATCGACGTAAGCCAAACGCGCCCGCCGGCCGAGGGGATACATAGCCCACGCGACAATGACTCCGGCAATCGCAAATATATAAAGAACCGGAACGAATATAACACTTAAAATTAAGGATGCAACCCTTCGCATCATTCGAAATAAGGTTTGAGTTTACGATAGGTTGTTTCCAGGTGCTCGTTGATTACTTTAACCTCCCCGAAAACGGGCATGAAGTTGGTGTCTCCGCCCCATCGCGGCACGATATGGACATGAATATGCCCGACAAGTCCCGCGCCGGCTTCCCTTCCGATATTAATTCCCACATTGAATCCGTGTGCGCCCACGGCTTTTTTGAGCACCTCGACCGATTTCTGCACGAGGGACATCACCGCGGTCAGTTCGTCGGGGGACAGGTTTTCGATGTCGCCGGTATGAGTTTTCGGGACGGCCATAAGGTGGGCGTTGGCGTAGGGGTAGCGGTTCATTATCAGGAAGGCTTTATCGTTTCGGGCGAGAATCAGGTTCCCCTCGTCGTCGGCGGAGTCTCTGGCTCTGCAGAGGAAACATCCCTCGTCCATCTCTCCGCTTTCGATATATCTCATTCTCCATGGCGCCCATATTCGTTCCATAATTACACCTCGGTAATAAAGTTACGTTATATTGCCTGAAGTGTCAATACATAAAAAGGATTTCCGGTTTTCGAAAGCAGTCCATCCTTGACAGCCGGTAAGAGCGTTTCTATATTTGAAATATATAAGGAGAGAAAATGCCGTTAAGACGTCATCAATACAAAAAAGCCACCGGGGAACCCCCGGGAACCATGGTGCATATCGGCGAACGCAAGATCGAGACGCCGAAGATAACGATTATCGAATACGACGAGGAAAATTTCAGCGAAAGGGTAATCGAGGACATCGATGAGATAAAGTCCGCGAAAGATAACGGGCGCGTCTGCTGGCTGAACGTGGACGGTATCCACGATTTGGAGCTCATTGCAAATGTCGGCGAGATTTTCGACCTGCATCCCCTTCTCCTCGAAGACGTCGTGAACACCGACCAGCGCCCCAAACTCGATGATTACAACGAATACAATTTCGTGGTTCTGAAGATGCTCCAATACGACGAGAAAAAGGGAGAACTCGACATAGAGCAGGTTAGTCTTATCCTTGGGGATAAATGGGTGCTAACCCTTCAGGAACGTCCCGGAGACGCTTTCGATTTCGTCCGAGACCGAATTCGCAATGCCAAAGGACGTATCAGAAAAAAGGGAGCGGATTATCTTGCATATGCGCTCATGGACGCTATCGTGGACAATTATTTCGTCGTCCTCGAAAACCTTGGTATGCGCATCGAGGAAATCGAGGAGGACTTAGTGCAGGACCTGACTCCGGAGATGTCGTCGGAGATTCACAGGATGAAGCGGCAAACTATCAACCTGCGCCACTCGATATGGCCGCTGAGGGAGGTAATCAGCGGCTTCCAACGCACAGGGTCGAAACTAATTTCGGAGAGCACCGCGGTATTTCTTCGGGACCTCTACGATCATACGATTCAGGTAATCGACACGGTGGAGACTTATCGGGACATCATCTCTGGGATGCTGGACACTTACCTTTCGCTCACCAGCAACCGAATGAACGAGGTGATGAAGGTCCTCACTATTATCGCGACGATATTCATCCCCCTTACATTCATAGCCGGAGTTTACGGAATGAATTTTCAGCACATGCCCGAACTGGCCTGGAAATGGGCTTATCCGGCGGTGCTGGGGATAATGGCGCTAGTTTCTGTGGTAATGATTATCTTCTTCAAGAGGAAAAAATGGATTTAATATACGTGATAGCGGTTATGCTGGTGCTCGCTTTTATCGGCGTGATTCTCGCGGGGAAAGCTATGCGGAAAAAGCATGCGCGCAATCAGCCTAACGAGGGCATCGAACAGGGACGTTACGACGAACTCGCCGAGGAGAAGCGGGCTATTCAAGCCAAAGAAGAAGAGCTTTTGGTCGAACATCCCTATTTCGAACTGAAAAAACTGCGCTTGCATAAAGAGAAAGCAGTCTCTGCCGGGGATCATGTAAAAGTATCCGAACTCGACGACCAAATAGATGCAATCCGCGAGAAGTGGGAGGGCGCAGACGAGGAGCAACTCGAACGGGCTTATCATCAGCAGTTGGCGGTCATGCGCAAACGACTTTCGCAGATTGAAATTGAGATGCGGGAGATATTGCGCAAAGTAAGCTAATCTCATTCTCCCACGATTTTCCTATCCCTCCACGCCCGGGGCGGCGCAGGGCTATCGCCCTTAGGGCAGGCCGCCTTCAAACTTTCCTATTCCATCCAAAATTTCTCCCGAAGCGGCCTGCCCTAACCTTATCCGTCCGTTCCGGCGTAAACTGAAGTTTCCGCCGGAACTTGCACGGATAAGGTGCGCCGCCCCTAATCGGCATACATCGGGAAATTTGTCTTGAAAAGGCGAAGACGCAAACCTATACTTTTTATTCTATGACATAATTTTATAGGAGGCATAATGTTCGAAAATATTGCAGAAGTTAGAAAGTTCATCGAGGTTAACGGTATCGAGATAGTGAATCTCCGCTATGTCGATGTCCCCGGCAGATGGCATAATATCGGCATTCCCTCGCGGAACTGCACCGAGCATATTCTGGAAGAGGGGATTCCCTTCGACAGCTCGAGTATTCCCGGATTCAAGGGGGTGGAATGCGGCGATATGGCGCTGATACCCGACCTTTCCAGCGGGTTCGTCGATCCCTTTACGGAACACGCGACGCTCTGCTTCCTATGCGATATATGCGAGGCGGACACCAAGGAGAACATCGACCGCGACCCCCGCGGAGTGGCTATTCGTGCGGAGAAATACCTCAAGGAAAAACTCGGAGCGGAATCTATATGGCTTCCGGAGATGGAGTTTTATCTTTTTGAACGGGCGGAATACGGCACGGGAAAAGATTATAGCTTCATGGAATTCGCAAGCGACGAATCAAACCCCACCGCCAATGGTTTTGCGATGATCCACGGCACCGGCTACCACGCTATTCCGCCGGCGGATATGAGCAACGATGTCCGCGCGGAAATGGTTACCGTTATCGAGGAGATGGGCATTCCGGTGAAATACCACCACCACGAGGTCGGCCCCGACGGCCAGAACGAAATCGAGATTATCCCGACTACGCTTCTGAAAGCCGCAGATGCCGTTATGCTGATGAAATACGCCATCCGCATGGTCGCAATGGAATACGATATGGTCGCCTGCTTCATGCCGAAACCCATCTATGGCGAGCCGGGAAGCGGCATGCACTTCCACCAGTTCCTTCGCAAAGACGGGCTGAGCCTTTTCTGGGACGAGAAGGCCGAACACGCGCATTTTTCGACCATGGGGAAATCCTATATATCCGGGCTTCTCGACCACGCACCATCGCTGGTCGGATTGACCAACCCCTCGACCAACAGCTACAAACGCCTGATTCCGGGATTCGAAGCGCCTATTAAGCAGTTCTACGGACTCGCGAACCGAAGCGCGGCGATACGAATTCCCAAATACGACGACACGCCCAAAATGAAAAGATGCGAGTTCCGGCCTCCGGACGCCACATGCAACCCCTATGTTGCAATATCCGCGCAACTTCTGGCGGGAATCGACGGCATCGAACGGAATCTCGACCCGGCAAAGATGAATTTCGGGCCTATCGATCAGGACGTTACGAAACTTCCGCAGAAGGAACAGAACCGCATCAAATCTATTCCTACCAACGTCCGCGACTCCCTCTCCGCGCTGGAAAAAGACAACGCCTACCTGCTGAAGGGGGAAGTTTTCCCCGCTGGCCTTATCGAAAAACACATCGAGATAGCCCTCGAGAAAACCTCGGACATCGAACTCCGCCCCACCCCAAGGGAAATGGAGCTATATTTCGATATTTGACGTGCTCAACCCTACGGGTTACGCTTAGGGAAATAGAATTGTTCGATATGTAGGGGCGGCCGGATACGGTCGCCCTATTTGTTTCTATTCTCACGCGGCTGAACAAAGATATCTACTCACCCACGACTACTGCAAACAGCGAAAAAGAAGACTTGACAGAAAGAGAAAGAAGTATAAATTAAAAGAGGACGAGATTAGCCAATAATTTTGTTAAGGCTACAACGAAAGGAAATATAAATGGGAACTTTAACGGTCGATACTGATGAACTGAGAAAAATGGTCAATGACATGGTCGACGAGCAGTTCAGGCTGAAAATGATGGAGCTTCGCCTAAGCCTTGTGCCATATGTGAGCGACGAAGAACAGCGCGAGATAGAAGAGCTTTACGGCGAACCGGGGCCTATGGATGTCGCGGAAACATGGTCAATGGAGATAGAGTGAAATTTAAGGTAGCTCTCGGCAAACAGACGGCCAGAGCACTAAAAAAGGGTGTTGCAACACAAGCTGAACTTGCGGAGTTGCTCAAAAAGTTCATTTTGAAAATGGATGGGAAGGACATTAATATAAACGTAGAGAAAATGAAGGGTCAATGGAAAGGATATTACCGAATTCGGGCATGTAACCTTAGGGCGATAGTCCGGGCCGATTTCCCCAGCAAAACTATTGAAGTATTACGTATCGGCCCTCGCGGGGACGTTTATAAATAACCGACTCCCTCTCCGCGCTGGAAAAGGACAACGCCTACCTGCTCAAAGGGGACGTTTTCCCCATCGGCCTTATCGAAAAACACATCGAGATAGCCCTCGAGAAAACCTCGGACATCGAACTCCGCCCCACCCCAAGGGAAATGGAGCTATATTTCGATATTTGACGTGCTCAACCCCAAGGGTTACGCTTCGGGAAATAGAATTGTTAGCTATACAAAGGGCGGCCGGATACGGTCGCCCTTTTTTATGGATTACCAATTGCGAACCGCCCCGGCGATTTATATATTTTATGAAGAAAGGGGAAAACATGAAACGACTCGCGATAATTTTCCTAATTTTGATTTGCGCGATAGGTTTAACCGCTGACCAACCGGATGTCGTGATAGATAAGAGATTTGTTAATCCAGAATGGCGTCTTGATTGGATAATCGATTCAGTCGATGTATGGGATTGGGGGATCGAGGTGGACAGTGTAATCTCTGGCTATTACTCATACCCAACTGTTAAAGTTGCAATGATTCCCTGGGGACACATAGACACATTTATATGTGATTATTATTTAGATGACCTCCTTGAGTTCGTTGCCGATGGGGGCAGGCTGTTAGTCCCAGTCGAACGCGGGGGGGGGCATAGTTGGGAAATCCATAAAAAAATAAACGAACGGCTTTTGGGATACAAATGGCGGCTTGGAACAAAAGCTCGATGGGACACAGTAGGGGACTCGATAACCGGTTTACCCACTGATCCTTTCTATGATATGACTAATTTTCTTTTTGGACCCCCGCTTGACAGTGCATTTGCAATTGGTGTAGATTCTCTTTATTATGGTGGTGGACCATCATCCGAAATCTATTTCCCTGCTGATACCCTATTATTGGGTAACCCTTCTACTTGTCATGGTCCTCCAGATATGTATTATTTTCGCTATCCCGTTGCTCTGGGTTGTCTTTCATATTTCGGCAAGGGCGAGGTTATAACCTATGAGGATGATATGTTTGCCCGTCATGATGTATCTGATTCTCTTGCCGATTATTGGTCAGTAGTAGCCCTCCACTACAACAAACCC
>NPID01000533.1_pt1 | contig 128784 bp, 125 predicted proteins | sample 8637491 | NCBI WGS metagenome assembly NPID01 (sample SAMN07420843, study PRJNA396082) | bioreactor metagenome | isolation source: sample BA6 brine-fed electro-methanogenic bioreactor BA | place: Japan: Kochi | collected 2016-06-14
TATCCCAATCCCTTCAATCCCAGCACGACGATAAGCTTTAATGCAACAGAAACTTACCAGTTTGCGATGATCGAAATTTTCAATCTAAAAGGGCAGAAAATCAAAACGCTCCCCGTCACCACATCTCCAAGTCTCCCAGCCTCAGTTATCTGGAACGGCACAGACCAAAATAATCAGCTTGTTTCTGCCGGTTTGTATTTCTACAAATTGAATATTCCCAATTCACCTGTCGGTAAAATGATGCTTGTAAAATAATCAGAAATCAATGGGTTATTTTGCATGAATAAAATTTTCCTGTTTTTTTTCTTACTCATTTACGTTTCTCTTTCTGCAGTTATCCACAATATTCCAGGAGATTTCGATCTAATTCAAGAAGGCATTAATGCTGCTGCGACTGGAGACACAATTCTCATTCACCCCGGTATCTATCAGGAAAATATTGACTTTATCGGAAAGCAGATAACCGTTTCTTCACTCTTTCATCTCACTCAAGATGAAATTTATATTCCATTGACTGTTATTCAAGCCGATTCCGATGAAGTGGCAGTAAATTTCAGCAGTCTGGAAGATTCACTTTCTATCCTGATCGGTTTAACACTTACGGCTGGCAATGGTGCTGTTATGTGCGATGCGGCATCACCCACCTTGCAGCATTTGATCATTCATAATAACAGCTCAGATGGTCATGGCGGCGGTATTTATTGCGAAGATGCCAATCCGATCATGCAAAATTTATCTATCAACTTCAATAGTTCCGACGGCAAAGGCGGCGGTATTTATCTACTCGATTCCCATCCGATCATGCAAAACATAATCTTGATGAACAACTCCGCCCAGGATGAAGGTGGCGGAATTTATCTGGAAAACTCAAATTCATCTGCCGACAGCCTGGTTTTGCAGAATAATTCAGCTGTTTCAGGTGGTGGTATTTACAGCGAAAATTCCAATACAATTTTTTCCAATATCCATCTTATTAATAATGATTCCGAAAGTGATGGTGGAGGAATCTGCGCTGTACAGGAAAGCAACACGATGCTGCAAAACGTATTCATTTCAGGAAATGCTTCTGATGATTCGGGAGCAGGTATTTATTGCCATAATTCTGAAATGTCAATATCAGGAGGTACTTTTCAATACAACGGTTCAATTGAGAAGGGCGGCGGCGTGTATCTGGAAGATGCTGAGGTAGAAATAAACGACGTATTATTCTATCATAATCACTCTACGGAAGGTGGAGCAATCTTCTTAGAAACAGCTATTCTAATTTTATATAACTGCATAGTTGAGATGAATTTTGCTGATGAAATCGGTGGCGGGATTGCCGCTGAATTGAACAGCTTCCTGCAGATCGATAATTGTGAATTCAACCTGAATGAAGCCGAAGAAAAAGGCGGCGCGATCTATTTGACAGACGGCGGTGGTGTAGTTGATTTTTCTGCGATTACGGACAATTTTACCGAAGGCAAAGGCGGCGGCATTTATTGTGAAAATTCTCCCCTCGTATTTTTTGAACTAATTGTAAACGATAATGTGTCTTACAGCGATGGAGGCGGTATCTATTGCGATGAATCCGATGCCGATTTTCAAAATCTGACAATGATAGGAAATAGTTCCGGCCGCGATGGCGGAGCAATAGCCTGCTTGAATTCCGATATAACTATTTTTAACGGCTTATTCCAGAATAATTATGCCGATGATGATGGAACAATCTATCTGGGAAATGACTCACAACCTATTTTGTATAACCTAACAATAGTAGATAATGCTGTAGAAGACAAAGGCGGAGCCGTTTATTGCTCAAGCGGCAGTCCTGTTCTTGTAAATAGCATCGCTGCCAATAATACTGGCAGCTACGGATTTTATCTTGTTTCCGGTGAACCGGATATCAGCTACTGTAATTTTCACAATAACGAAGATGGCAATTTCAGAGGATTTGATAACAATATCGGTGTTATTACGACTGTTAACGTCAATAATGCTCCCTGTGATGAGTTTTATAATATCCAGTTCAATCCGCAGTTTGATCTGTCGGGCGAATTTCCCTATGCTCTTAGAGATAATTCTCCCAGTGTTAATGCCGGTTCTCCAGACATAAGCCTGATCCCGGATTTTGATCTGATCGGCAATACCCGCATTTATGGCCAATACGTGGACATGGGTGCTTATGAAAATCAGAATGTTTTAATCGTGGGAGTGGAAGAAAGCAGTATTGCATCTGCTGTGATCAACTTTTCCAATTATCCGAATCCCTTCAATCCAAGTACAGAAATCAGACTTCAGATTTCAGATTTCAGACAAATTGAAAATGCAGAAATTACAATTTATAATCTAAAAGGGCAGAAAATAAAAACGTTGCCTGTCATCCTGAGTGATGCGGAGCATTGTATCGAAGGATGCGGTATGCCACTGCGTTATTCTGCTGTTTGGAACGGAAAAGATGATAATAACCAGCCTGTCTCTTCGGGAATTTATTTTTATCATCTTAATATCAAAAATTCGCCAACCGGCAAGATGATCTTGTTGAAATAAAAAGCGGGCAATCCAAAGATCACTCGCCAGAAAATATTATCTGTTTTTTATTCTGCTGTTTCGATCCGGCAGAGCACTTCGCCCTTTCCCACCGCATCGCCGGCTTTGTGTTCGATATCCCTGATAATTCCAGAACAAGGAGCAGCCAGCTTATTCAACATTTTCATCGCTTCCAGCACTACGATCGTCTCGCCGGCTTTCACTTTGTCGCCATCTGTCACTTTGAATTCGATGATCATACCGGGAATGGGAGCACGCAAAATGCCGGAAACGCTTGTTTCTTCTGCCTTTATTTCTTTTTTCTTCACTACTTTGCCGCTGCTTTTCAGCTTAGGATCAGCTACTTCCACATTAAAGTGTTCGCCATCCACATAAACATCAAATGAGCGCAGATTGGCAGGTTTTACTTTTTTCGTTTTGACAGCCACTTCACCCGATTGTGCTTTTCTAACCAGATCATCTTCTTTTTGCACATCTTCCAGAGTTGTCGGCTTCACATCATCCGGCACTTGTTCCAGACCATATTTCCAGTTCAGAAAACGTTTGCCTGTTACCGGATAAAGCGCACAAATCAATTCATCATCCAGATTTTTTGCCAGACCTTTCACTTCTTTCTGCACTTTCGGGAGTTCAGATTCCAATATTTCTCCCGGTCTGCAGGTAATTGGTGTTTCTCCCCGCGGATAATTCTTCAGCGCTTTTACCTGAACTTCCGGATCGATCGGTTTGGTAGTTTTTCCATAAAGCCCGTAGCAGAGATCTTTCACCTGTTCGGTGATTTTGGAATATTCTCCTGCTTCTTTATCGAAGAGCACATTATTCACAGTTTGAATTCCCACGATCTGACTGGTGGGCGTAACCAGCGGCACTTGCCCCAATTCTTTTCGAACTCTGGGCAGAGCTTCAAATACATCGTCCAGTTTATCCAGCGCATCCATCTGCTTCAATTGGTTTATCAGGTTGGAAAGCATTCCGCCCGGAGTTTGATGCAGAATCACATCGATATCGATAATACTGAATTTTGTGGGATGGGAAAATTGTTTGTATTTGGGAATGTATTTTTCCATGATGCTGTCAATTTTGGTAAGTTTATTAATATCTAATCCGCTGTCGCGATTCGTTCCTAGAAGTGAAATTACGATGGGTTCTACGGCAGGATGAGAAGTGCGATAGGCATAAGGCGCCATACAGGTATCGATGATATCCACACCGGCTTCAATCGCTTTGAAGATTGCCAGATCGCCCATGCCGGAAGTGAAATGAGTATGCAGATGAAGCGGAATATCGGATTGTTTTTTCAGTTCTCGGATCAGGTTGTAAGCATCATAGGGAGAAACCAGTCCGGCCATATCTTTGATACAGATGGTGTCGGCACCGAGTTCTGCCAGCTTTCTGGCTTTTTCCAGATAATATTCCAAATTGTAGGTTTTTCCACCCAGACGAGGTTCAGTGAGAGAATAGCAGATCGTTCCTTGAAAATGTTTTTTATTCTTTTTGATGATTGTTACCGCCGTCTCAAAATTTCGAAAATCATTCAGAGCATCAAAGACTCTGAAAATGTCGATGCCGTTATCGCAGGCACGCTGGACGAAGTTTTCCACCACATCATCGGCATAATTACGATAGCCCACCAGATTCTGTCCGCGCAGCAGCATGGAAAACGGTGTTTTTGTGATGTGTTTTTTCAATGTGCGGATTCTCTGCCAGGGATCTTCGTTCAGATAGCGGTGCATTGTATCGAAAGTTGCTCCGCCCCACATTTCCAGGCTGTAAAAACCAATTTCATCCATCAGTTCTGCGACCGGCAGCATGTCTTCGGTTCTGCCGCGTGTGGCAAAAAGTGATTGATGACCATCCCGCAGACTCACATCCTGAATTTTAATCGGATTGGCTGCCTGGGGTCTTTGGGTGTCGTAATTCATTTTGGTCATTTCCAGAACGCCGTGTTTATCGAATTGCATTTTATTTCTCCTTGTGAAAAAAGAGCAAAAGCGAAAAAGCGCTTATGCGTTCTTATTTTTCATATATTTTATAAAATTTAAATGCTTTCTTCTAATTTTTTCAATATCTTCAAAAACTTGATTGTTTTTCAAGTATCCTAGCTTATCAGTAATTATCAATTGCGTTTCAAGCTCTGATAGAGAGCCAAGACTGATGTATAAGAAATGAATATATTCTTTATGTGATTTTCTAGCTGCACCTTCTGCTATATTGGAAGGATAAGAAACTGCTGAACGTTGAATCTGAGAAATCAATCCAAATCTTTCTGATTCGGGAAAAGTCTCAGTGACCTTATATATCTTTTCAACAAGCTCAATTCCTAATTTCCAAATATCCAAATCTTTATGCATACATCTCTCCGCTTAAACGCTTTCACACTTTCACACTTTCGCACTTTCACACTTTCACACTCTACCTCACCTGTCTTCTTCTCTGCACATACTCCCTATCTCTCATAATCATCTTCCTGCCGGACAGTACCCACTGGTTGTTTCTTTTCTGTCTGGATTGCTCTTCTTCCTGTTTCAGGAATTGCAGAACTCCGGCAATTGCAGCTTTGATTTTTTTATTTTTCACAAAAATCTCCTAAACAGGAATGTTTCCGTGTTTTTTGGGTGGAAGAGATTCACGTTTTGTGCAGAGAATATCCAGAGCATCGATCAACCTCATTCTGGTTTCGGACGGCTGGATTACAGCATCCACATAACCTCTCTCTGCTGCAATGTAGGGTGTATTAAATTTTTCTTCGTAATCTTTGATCAGTTCCTGACGTTTTGCTGCGGGATCGTCGGCAGCTTTTTGAGCTTTACGATAGCTGGAAACCACGTTCACAGCACCTTGAGCTCCCATTACAGCAATTTCGGCAGAAGGCCAGGCAAAAGCCATGTCATTTCCTAGATGGCTGGAACTCATGGCGATATAAGCGCCACCATAACTTTTACGAGTGGTCACGTTCAGTTTGGGAACGGTTGCTTCCGAATAGCTCCACAGTAGTTTGGCGCCATGCCGAATGATACCGTTCCATTCCTGTTCTGTTCCTGGCAGATATCCGGGGACATCCACAAAAGTAATGATCGGCAGATTGAAAGCATCGCAGAAACGAATGAAGCGGGAAATTTTGTCGGAGGCATCGATATCCAGACAACCAGCCAGCACCAACGGCTGATTAGCAATAATTCCCACCGGACGTCCATTCAAGCGGGCTAAACCAATCACAGCATTTTCGGCATATAGCTCGTGAATTTCAAAGAATTCACCGCTATCAACTACAGAGTGGATGACTTCCTTCATATCATAGCCCATTTTGGGATCATCTGGAATGATCGTATCCAGATCCGGGCAGGAGCGAGCCGGATCATCACCGGTTGATTGATAAGGCGGTTCTTCCAGGTTATTATTGGGAATATAGCTGAGCACCATCTTCACCTGTTCGATGGCATCTTCATCGCTTTCGCAGGCAAAGTGGGCATTGCCGCTTTTTGTGTTGTGAGTAACTGCTCCGCCGAGTTCTTCAAATGTTGTTTCTTCACCGGTCACAGTCTTAATAACCTGCGGTCCTGTGATGAACATGTGGGCTGTATTTTTCACCATCAGCACGAAATCTGTCATGGCTGGAGAATAAACGGCACCGCCGGCACAAGGTCCCATAATAATGGAAATCTGCGGGATCACGCCGGAAGCGCGGGAATTGCGGAAGAAAATATCGCCGTAACCTTTCAGGGAATCGATCCCTTCATCCACGCGCGCACCGCCGCTGTCGTTCATGCCGACTACAGGCACGCCGGCTTTCATTGCCAGATCCATGATCTTGACGATCTTGGCGGCATGCTGTTCTCCCAGAGAACCTCCCAGAGATGTGAAATCCTGAGCGTAGACAAAAACCGGACGTCCGTTTACCAAACCATGCCCGGTAACTACACCATCGGCCGGAATTTCGGTGGAGGACATATTAAAGTTTGTAGAACGATGTTTTACGAACATATCGATCTCGCGAAATGTTCCCTCGTCAAACAGCAGATAAAGTCGCTCTCGGGCAGTTAATTTTCCCTTCTCGTGCTGAGCAGAAATTTTATTGTCTCCACCCATCTGCCTAATCGTTTCGGATTTCTGTTTTAATGCTTTTATTTTATCTTTAACCATCATCTTATCTCCCATATTTTTTAATAATTTACATAAAATCTTATGCCATAATTATTAACTCGGTGAAATTTTCTAATAACAGCTATCTTGTAAAGGAAAAGAATGCAGAAATTTGAATACAGTTCAGTTAAGAACAGAGTTAAAAAATTACTGGAACCGCAACACCAGCGTTATGAATTATCAGAATTGCAGCTTCTTCTCCTTTTACCTGGATTGCTTCATCAATCGCTGATTGAAGATCGGATTTTGGTTGAATAAAAATCTCTTCCAGTTTTTCATCAGGAATTTCCGAAACCAGCCAGAGTTGATATTTCTGCATGAAATCGACAAATTTTGCAGCTTTATGATAACCGAGTTTGTATTTTTTTTCTATTTTGGAAAACACTTCATTCGGTGCGGTACACGAACTGAGAAGTTTATAGAAATTATCATTCCCGATTCCCTGCCGGCAAGCCGACACCAGAATGAAGATGCCGTCTTCTTTTATAGCATTCCGGGCATTTTCGATCGCTTTCTGCGATTGATATAGATCCATATCCAATGGCGTTTCCACGATGGCAACCACGATATCGGCTGCATGTTTTAGCGACACTTTATATACTTGATCTGCAATGGGAATTGTTTTGAAAAATGCTTCATTCATCCTATCAAATTCTACCGCAAAAACACGGTGCTTTCGATCGAGCACCAGCAGGCAGGACCAGGTTTCGGCGGGAATCATTGCTGCAGCTTCCAGCATATCTTCGTGCACCGGATTGCCTTCCAATTTCATAATTTTTGCTGCCGGTAAGAGTGCAAAAGAATGATTTTTTTCGATGGTTTCGTAAGCGGAAATTCCCGGCAGAATGCTTTTCCTGCCGCCCGTGTAACCGGCAAAGTAATGCGGTTCCACCGAACTGATGATCAGAATTTTGTCATGCTCAACAGCAAGTTTATTTATCTTGATTTTATTTCCTCTTGTGGTAGTTCCCAATTCTAACATTTCGTTATTTTTGGCATCATGGCAGATAATGTTAGCTTTATAAATCTCATAGAATCTGCCGAAAATTGTCTGGAATTCTGCTTTGGTCGGTTTGCGGTGTGAACCGAGAGCAACGATAAAAGCAACTTCCAGATTTTTGATTTGCGGATAAATCCCCTCGATCACTTTGGCATTCGGTGTGGCGCGGGTGCCGTCATTTACGATGATCAGTAGTTTACTCACGTTTTGCAGGAAAATTGGAAATTTGTCTTTTAAAGAATTTTGAATGACTTCCTGTTCATCTTTTTTGGGAACTACGTTGGGTTGGATGATCTCCAGATTTGATTCTTCGGGAAGATCCATTTCTTTAATTTGATTTGAATATTTATATTTTACATTCATTGGTTTTCCTTATATCTAACCATTCGGAAGGTCGAGATTTCCATAGAAGTGCGACAACCATTCCGAAGATTTGGTTTGAATATTTATATTTTATTCTCATATCTCCTCTCAATCGTCCTGCTGAGTGTTCCGAAGACTTTCGTAATGTATCGAAGCATGCTTATAATTTAACATCTTCATTTAAATTACTTTGTATACTACTTTCATTCCTGTTCACGATGAAACCATTTCTTGTTCGCATTTGTTCGCTGCAAAACGCATCACACCCAGAACAGCAGCAACGGCACATAAATAATTCCCAACAGCAGCGAGATCGAAACCAGGCTGGCAGCAAATTCTTTATCCATTCCTTCCAACGATGCAAAAACAAGTGTGTTGTAGCCCACCGGCGCTCCGCAGAAAACGATGACTAATGTTTTAATGATCCCTTCAAATCCCAGAATTGTGGCAAAAGTCCAGCCCAGAAACATTCCCACTCCAATGCGCAAACCAAAAACCGTGAACATCTTTCCCAGATTGAAAATGTGCGGATGGAAATACAATCCCAATGAGAAAATAACCAGAAAGATGGTGGGACGACCAACAGTTTCAAAGAAATTCACAGCGGTTGCGGGAAGCTCAATTTTCAGCAGATTGAATACAATTCCCAAAATTAAGCCCCAGATGGGCGGCAGCAGCAGAAACTTTTTAAAGGGAATTCCGGAGCTGGAATTATTCCCGTATTTGATGGCAAAATAATAGGCAAAAGTAAAGATCATCAGACTGTTGCCCAGATCGAAGATCGTGTAGATCGCCAAGCCCTGATTGCCAAAAGCAGCGATCACGAAGGGCAGTGTGAAACCGGTGTTCATGATGAGCGTTCCCACATAAAAAGAACCGTGGGTGGCAGGCGGCATTTTGAATAATTTTGCGATCGGCGCTGAGATCAAACCGATCAACAGCATCGTGATGATAGCAATAAAGGGCAGCAGGATAAATTTCAGATCGAGTTCGGCTGTGGCTCCCGAAAGAAAGGTGAGAGAAGGAAGCGTGACGTAAAAACTGATTTTCAGCAGTGTATCTGCCGTGCTGCTATTAAACAGCTTGATCTTTTTGAGCGAAAAACCCAGAAAGAAAATAATGATGATCGGGATCACCTTGCTCCAGAAATTTTCCAAATATCCTCCAAACAATTTATTGGAGCGGGTGACGGGATTCGGACCCGCGACCCTCAGCTTGGGAAGCTGATGCTCTACCAACTGAGCTACACCCGCAATACACACAGTTAATTATTTCGAATGTATTTGCTGTCAATTCAATTCTGCATTTTTCAATGCAGAAAATCATAATTCATTTGACGAAATACACCTCTATAAAATAAACAATTTCCTCGGAGATTTTGTTATGAAACAAGTATGTGTATTTTGCGGATCCAGTCCGGGTGCTAATCTCAATTATGCTTTAGCAGCGAAGGACCTGGGTAGAGAAATTGCCCGTCGTAAACTGGAATTGATCTATGGCGGTTCCACCTTGGGATTAATGGGGATCATTGCTCAAAGTGCCGTGGAAAATGGCGGAAAGGTTATCGGTGTGATGCCGCGTATTTTTGAAGGAAAAGTGGAACATCCGGAATTAACTGAACTTTTTATAGTGGAAACAATGCACGAACGAAAAGCCATGATGAGTGAAATGGCAGATGCTTTCATTGCCTTGCCGGGCGGCATGGGAACCTTTGAAGAAATCATGGAAATTGTTACCTGGTCACAGATCGGCTATCACTCCAAACCTTGCGGTGTACTCAATATAGATGGATATTTTGATCATCTGCTGGCACAACTGGATCAAGCAGTGCAGCAGCGATTTCTCTGGCCTGCTCACCGCGATATGCTGATGAGCGATTCGACAGCGGCGGGATTGTTTGAGCAGTTTGCCAGTTACAAAGCACCCGGCATCGAGAAATGGCGGGATCGGAAATAAAAAATAGAAATCCAAAAATGTCATCCTGAACCCTTCAGCACAGCTCCGGACAGGCTTAGTCGAAGGATAAAACAAGAAATAATAACTCGACACTTCGATAAGTCTCCGTCAATTGCCGGATTCTACTCAGTGTGACAGAGATTTAATCATATGAACAATATCGTGAAAATCAAATTTGATAAAATCGGAAATGTGAATTTCATGATCAGCAGACGGGCAAGAAATCTGCGTATCACTATGCGTCCATTCAAAGGAATTCGCGTTTCAGTACCACTAGGCATTCCACTCAATTCTGCTGTTAAATTCGTAAATTCCAAACAGGAATGGATTCTGCAGAAATCGACAGAAATAGAAAATTACGAAAACCAGATCCGCTCATCTCAAAGCGAAGCTGAACCGATATATGTTGATAAAGCTTGTGAACATCTTTATAAGCGGCTGATTTTTCTGGCAAAACAACATAAATTCAGTTTCAACCGAATTACGTTCCGTCGGCAGAAAACTCGTTGGGGCAGCTGCAGCGCCAAGAACAACCTGAACTTGAACATTCGACTTTTCAAACTGCCGCCAGAGCTTCAGGATTATGTAATATTGCACGAACTGGTACATACAAAAGTTAAAAATCACAGTTCACTTTTCTGGCAGGAGCTGGAAAAAATCCTGCCAGAAGCGAGACAACTGAATAAAAAATTGAAAGAGTATAAAATTCTAGCATTGTAGGAATCTTTCCTGTAAGAGAATGAGAAAAATCTCTGCAATTCTCTTATCATCTATTCTTCAATCGGTTTGAGAGCAGTAGAATTGATTTTCAGATTTTTCAAGATCTTATCCAGCAGTTTAATTGCCTTCAAGATGTATGGCCCTTTATTCAGCATGATGCAATCTGCCCGATGTGCCATCATGGTATCGGTTATCTCAGCGCGGGAAGGAATCCCTTTTTTGGCTAAATTTTCCAGAACCTGGGTAGCCCAGATGCTGGTAATATGTGCGGCTTTACACACAGAAAGGATTTCTTCCTGAACTCTACCTATCTTTTCCCAGCCCAGTTCCACAGCCAGATCACCACGAGCGATCATCACTCCGACAGGATAGATAATCATCGCTTCCAAGATTATATCCGGAAGATTATCGAAACCGGATCGGGTTTCTATTTTCAGGATGAGTCCGACATCTCTGTTTTGCTGAGATGTTTTGATCATTTCCAAAATTTCCGTTACGTTCTGCGGCTGGTTGACAAAAGACAGATTGATTATGTCTGCATGTTTCAACAGGAATGGCAGATGACGTCTATCAGTTTCTGAGAGGCTGGTCAATTGCAGTTTGCTCTGGGGAAAATTGATCCCTTTATCGGATTTCAATTTACCGATCTTTCCCGAAACATTGTAAATTCTTATTCGAATCTCCGTTTCTTCCACCTGTTCAACGATTCCCTCTATGGTTCCATCATCAAAAATTACAGGCTCTCCCACTTTCACCATACCAAAAATTTCTGGTGCTGTACATGTGATATAAGCCGGCTCTACTTCTCCGGTTTCACCATCGATACCTTTCCGTTGAACCGCTGTTCGTTCTCTCCTGATGATGAGAAGATCGTTTTCTTTTAAATAAAGAGGCTTTTTATTTTCGTCAAGTTCGCCTATCAGGAAAGCCTTTTCTGTGTCAATTTGAATGGGAAAATCAGTTTCGAAGAAGGCAGTCTTATTCAAATTTCCCAGAAATCCGTTCTCGTAAACTTCGACAACTTCGATTTTCCGTTGTTTGAAACGGGAATCGGTATAATCTAAAATATCACCTTTTTTAATCTGGAACGAATCATAATTCTGAATCGGTATAACGGGAATAGCAGAATTATTCTGATCATTTTTACCAAAAAAAACTTCGATCGGCTTGATCTTATTTCCCAATGCATCTTCTCGATATTGAATTTTGATAACTTTGGCATCTTCTGCGATCATGCCGGTACGGATCTTCTGCCCGCTCAAATCCATTGCGATCTTGCAGGTTTTCCGCAGTTGCAGCGCTGCCTGTTGCACGTTCTCGATCATGCGCAGCCATTCTGACTGAGAGCCATGGGCACAATTGATGCGGGCACAGTTCATACCGCTTTCCACCATTTTATAAACCAATTCAAAATCCTCTGACGCCTTATCCGGAAGAGTTACCATTATGCGGGTGCGGCGTCCTTTGCTGCGGTAACCCAGAAGATCTTTGGAATTGCGTCGGATCAAGCGTCTGCTGCCTTTGAAGGAAGGTTGAATTCGCGGATATCTGGTTTTCTGCTTCAGCATACTTTTCAGGATGGATCGCGTGGTGAGAAGGCTGGCCATGATATGAGCTTCCGAATCACTCAGACGGGAAAGCCCAAAATTACCTAAACGTTTCTGCAGATTGTTCAGCTTGCGGGAACGCAAAGCATAATAATGCACCAGGTTTTTGGCACTGTCCATATAATCCGGATGAACTTTTTCGATCTTGTCCCTGTATTTCTCTTCCCAGTCCAGAACGTATTGGATCAGCTCTTCGATCTCCACCAGCAAAATTGCTAATTTCTCTTTTCTTTTCATGGATTATTTATTTGAAAAAGACTAAATAGAGTCAAGCAAAAGAGGATTGCAAGCATTTTTTTACTTCAAGCTCTACATATCATTTGCTGCTATCTGGAATCAATCAGCATCCTGCTACCAAAAACTGCTTGCCATAAAATCCGTTAAAATAAGATAAGATCGAATTATGGAAAAGTTAAAAGTAGTCTCACAATATCAGCCGCGAGGTGATCAGCCGCAGGCGATAGAAGAACTTACCTCAGGAGTATTAGAAGGTGAAAAATTTCAAACTTTGCTGGGAGTAACCGGTTCCGGAAAGACTTTCACCATTGCCAATGTCATCGAAAAAGTGAATAAACCGACTCTTGTGCTTTCCCACAATAAAACTCTGGCAGCACAACTTTACGGAGAATTCAAGCAGCTTTTTCCGCAAAATGCTGTAGAATTTTTCATCAGTTACTACGATTATTATCAGCCGGAAGCCTATATTCCCGGTAAAGACATCTACATCGAAAAAGATTCCGATATAAACAGTCAAATCGAAAAGCTGAGATTACACGCAACGATGAGTCTTTCCGAACGTCGCGATGTGATTATCGTGGCCAGCGTTTCCTGCATTTACGGGCTGGGCATTCCCGATAATTACCGTGAATCACTGATCCGCATTCGAACCGGCGACATCATGGATCGCGATGTACTTCTTAAAAAACTGGTTGCCATCCATTATGGCCGAAATGATATTGCTTTTGAACGCGGCACGTTTCGAGTTAATGGTGATATTGTCGATATTTATCCAGCTTATCTGGAAAACTCCATCCGAGTCGAATTTTTTGGCGATGAGATCGAAAAGATTTCCCGCATCAATCCTTTGGATAATCATGTGTTGGAAGTAGTTCGGGAATATCCCGTCTATCCCGCCAATCATTTCATCACCGATAAGCACAGCCTGGAACGAGCTGTTAAAACAATCAAGGCAGAACTGAAGGGACGCATCGAATATTTTGAAAAAAATAATCAACTCCTGGAAGCTCAGCGCATCGAGCAGCGCACCAATTTTGATCTGGAAATGCTGCGGGAACTGGGATATTGTTCGGGTATCGAAAATTATTCACGTCACCTGACCGGTGCCAAAAAAGGTGATCCACCTTTCTGCCTGCTGGACTATTTTCCCGATGATTTTTTGATGATCATCGATGAATCTCATGTATCCATTCCGCAGGTTCATGCCATGTACGGCGGCGATTATACCCGAAAAAAAAATCTGGTGGATTACGGTTTCCGTCTGCCCTCCGCTTTCGATAACCGTCCCTTGAAATTCGAAGAATTTGAAACAAAACAAAATCAGGTCATCTTTGTTTCTGCCACTCCTGCCGATTATGAACTTTCCAAAAGCGACGGTGTTTTCGTGGAGCAGATCATTCGTCCCACCGGACTTCTGGATCCCGAAATTGAAGTAAAGCCAGTCAATAATCAAGTTGATGACTTGATGGAACAGATAAGACAGAGAATACCCAATAAGGAAAAAATATTAGTGACAACTCTCACTAAACGCATGGCAGAAGATTTGAGCGAATACCTCAGTAAAGCAGGAATTCGTACCCGTTATATGCACAGCGAAGTCAGCACAATCGATCGTTCCCAGATCATTCGAGAATTCCGCACCGATAAATTTGATGTTCTGGTTGGTATCAATCTTCTGCGCGAAGGTCTCGACCTGCCGGAAGTCTCACTTGTTGCTATTTTCGACGCCGATAAAGTTGGTTTTCTGCGTTCTGCCCGCAGCCTCATCCAAACTGCCGGAAGAGCAGCTCGCAATGTTCACGGCAAAGTAATTTTTTATGCAGATCGCATTACTTCTGCCATGCAGGAAACCATCGCTGAAACAAACCGCCGCCGCGAAAAACAGATCGCATTTAACCTGAAACATAACATCACTCCCGCCAGCATCAAAAAAAGTATTGACGACATAATGCACTCTACAAGTGTTGCCGACGGTTATCGAAAAGCAGAAGAAAAAAGGACAGAATCTGCTAAAGATAAGTTTATGGAATATTTGGAGTTAGACTCCAAAGAGAAGGTGATCGAATTGTTGGAAAAAGAGATGTATGAGGCATCCGGTAATCTGGAGTTCGAAAAAGCAGCAGAACTCCGGGACAGGATAATTGAGCTGAAAGAACTCTGATTTTTTTAAGAATATACTAATGTACTCGATAGATTTTCAATTAAAAACAAATAAACTTCAATATTTAGAAATAATAGATAAAAAACGCAGACGCAAATTTACCAGATAAAAAAACACGAAAGCGCTGTTTTTCTGAAAAGATATTATTCAGCGCTTTTGGGAGATGATATGTCTACGAACAAAAAAACCAAGAATGTGAAAAAGAGCCGGGAAGGTATTATTATCAATAGTGATGATTCTTCCGTAAAAATGGAAGTGGCCTCGCAGGATATCTCTTCCGGCGATTACAATGAAAATCCGGTCTATATCTATTATGACTGGTGTAAAAAGTGCGGGATTTGTGTAACATTTTGTCCCACTGGTGCATTGGGCAGAAAGCCCGATGGATCGCCCTATGTTCCACATCCTGAAAAATGTGTTCATTGCGAAACCTGCGACAAATTATGTCCGGATTTTGCCATCACAGGCGCGAAGAGGTAGGAGGAAGAAATGGCAAAAGACAAAACACAAAAAGCAGTATTGATGCAGGGAAATGAAGCAATTGCGCGAGGAGCCATGGATGCCGGATTGAATTTCTTTGCCGGCTATCCGATAACACCTTCCACGGAAATTGCCGAAATATGTTCGCAGGAATTGCCTAAACGAGGTGGAGTGTTCATGCAGATGGAAGATGAGATTGCCAGCATTTCGGCAATCATTGGCGCTTCCCTCTCCGGTGCCCGTGTGATGACGGCGACCAGCGGTCCTGGTTTTTCTCTGATGCTGGAAGGTATCGGGTTTGCCAAAATGACAGAAACACCTTGTGTGATAGTAGATGTGATGCGCGGCGGTCCCAGCACAGGTTCTCCCACCAAACCTTCTCAGGCAGATATCATGCAGACGCGCTGGGGAAATCACGGCGACTCACCCTCCATCGTTCTCTATCCCAATTCTGTTATGGAAAGTTATGAGCTTACCATCAGAGCGATGAATCTGGCAGAAAAATACAGAACCTGCGTTATCCTGCTGACGGATGAAGTTCTGGCTCATATGCGTGAGACGGTGGAACTTCCTGACCTTTCCAAAATAAAAATATTGAAGAGAATAAAGCCGACCATTCCACCCGAATGGTACAAACACTATCCAGAAAATCCCAAGTATCCCATGCCAATGGCCAGCTTTGGCGAAGGTTATCGTTATCATGTTACTGGTCTGGCGCACGATTCCAACGGTTTTCCAACCAATGTTCTACCCGAAGTACAGGAAATGGCGCTCAGATTAAAAAGAAAAATTACTCATAATATTGATGACATTGTCCAGATAGAAAGCTATGAAATGGATGATGCCAAGATCGCTGTCTTTGCAGCAGGGATTTCATCACGGGCAGCCAAAGAAGCTGTGATGATCGCCCGGCGTAAAGGCATCAAAGTAGGCATGCTGCGACCTCTTACGATCTGGCCTTTTCCAGATCGGGCTGTAAAAACCTATTTGAGCGATAAAAAAGCCGTTATCGTTCCTGAACTCAATGAAGGTCAATTATCCAAAGAACTGAAAAGAGTGATGGGCGGTATCTGGAATTATGAAATCCGTAAAACTAAAAATATCATTGAACTCCAGAAATGCTCTGGTAAACTCATCACGCCCGATGATATCCTGCAAGTTATAAAGGGGGTAAAATAAAATGGAAAAAATACCTCAGAAAAAAATTCATCAATATCTGCGTCACGGCAAAAAATTTCCGCATGTCTGGTGTGCAGGCTGCAGCAACGGCATTGTTCTGGGTTCCACGATAAGAGCCATTTCCAAACTGGAATTGAAGAAAGATAATGTAGCAATGGTTTCCGGAATTGGTTGTTCCAGCCGAATGCCGGTATATGTGGACTTAAATACTCTGCACAGCCTGCACGGCAGAGCCATTGCCTATGCCACCGGTATCAAAATGTTCAAACCTGATATGAAGGTGATCGTAGTTACAGGAGACGGCGATGCCACGGCTATTGGCGGCAATCATTTCATTCATGCTGCCAGACGCAATATCGACCTGACAGTCATTCTCATAAACAATAATATCTACGGTATGACCGGCGGACAATTTTCTCCCACCACACCGATTGGCGATAGAGCAACGACTTCACAATTCGGAAACATCGATCCGGGCTTCGATATCTGCAAATTAGCCGAGGGTGCAGGAGCTACTTTTGTAGCCAGAACCTCTGCCTTTCATTCTCAGGAAGCACAGAATTTCATTAAAGCCGGTCTGGAACATAAGGGATTTGCTCTCATCGAGGTAGTGAGCGCCTGCCCGGTAATCTATGGTCGTTTGAACCGCAAAGGTGATGCTTCCCAGATGATGATCTGGATGAAGGAAAATGTGATACCGCAAAAAGCCTATGACACTTTGCCGGAAGAGCAGAAAACTGACAAGATATCACGTGGGATCTTCGTGCAGAAAGAAAGACCAGAATATACGGCAATCTATAAAGAACTGGTACAATCACTTAAGAAAACAGCAGGAGATTAATCATGAATAGAAAGAAATTCAAAAAAGAGATCAGATTAAGCGGCAGCGGCGGGCAAGGTCTGATCACAGCCGGCATTATTTTGGCGCGAGCGGCAGTTCTGGATAAAGCAAGAGTTACCCAAACCCAGAGTTACGGACCGGAGTCACGCGGTGGAGCTAGCCGGGCAGATGTTATCATCAGCAACGAAGAATTCTATTATCCCGAAGCAATCCGTTTCGACGTGTTACTCACATTGACGCAGGAAGCTTATGATAAATTTGCCTTTAACTTGAAAGATGAGGGGATTCTGATAGCCGATAACACTCATGTGAAAAACATCTCGCTGCTCGATTCCACGATCTATGAACTTCCTTTCACGCAAATTGCCGTCAAGGAACTGGGATCTGTTCTGCCAACTAATATTCTTTCTTTAGCCTTCCTGGCAAAGATAACGAATGTTGTTTCAGAAAATTCTTTGAAAACCGCTGTTCGTGAAGCCATGAAACCTCAGTATATCGATCTTAATCTGAAAGCGATGAAATTGGGTTTCAAACTGGCTGAAAACTACGATCATGAAGAGTTATAGGAGTGTAATGTGCCTTCCAAAATAAGTCATATCGGAGTTGCTGTGCACAGCATCGAAGAAGCTGCCAAATTCTACCGGAAATTAGGTTTGGAAATCGAATCGATAGAAGTTGTCGAATCTCAGAAAGTTCGAGTGGCTTTCATCCCGATCGGAGATGTACGCATCGAACTGCTCGAGCCAACATCCGATGAAAGTACTGTGGCTAAGTTTCTGGAAAAGAAGGGTGAAGGAATTCATCATCTGGCTTTTGCCACAGATCATTTGCAGGATAAATTGAAAAATGCGGAAGAAAACGGTATTCGCTTGATCGACAAAGTTCCGCGACCTGGAGCGCACAAGGCAAATATTGCCTTTTTGCATCCGAAATCTACTCATGGAATTTTGTTGGAACTCTGCGAAGAATCTCATTCATAGTTATAATTTGTTGTGTAATATAAATTTAAAAAATATTGCCAAATAGGTTCGAATCAATGTTGTGGAAAAAGATTAAATAATAATTGACAAGAGCAGGCTCGATTTTCATTTCGCAACTTTAAAAAAATAGCAGTAAATTGGAGCTTGTTTTTTCCATGATTACTGCAAATATTTGGAGCATAGGAGTTTTTTTGGGCTTTCGAGGAAAGGTTCTCGATCACATCAATCCTTTCAGACAAATACCAGAAAACCCTCATCAGTCGTGTAAACAAAAATCGGTTTACAACCTGTTGAGCCAAGATAGATTAGTATTAAAGTGCAGATTCCCAAATCAGGGGATCTGCCTTTATTTTTTTATCAGTTAATTATAAATATAATCGGGAGAATCTATGAAGTATTGGGAAAAGCCTTTTGGCAAAGACAAACCCAAGGTAGTGGACGGTGAAATTTATATCATCCCGGATCGCTGCAAAGGCTGTTCGTTTTGCATCGAATTTTGCCCCAATGGAGTTTTGGAACTCTCCACGGAGTTTAACAAAAAAGGTTATCATCCGCCGGTAGTAGTAGCTAGAGACAAGTGTGCCTTCGATGGTCTATGTGAGAGCATCTGTCCCGACTCTGCTATTTTCATTGTGCGAAAGGAGGACAAAATTGAGAAAAAGTAGACTTCAGGGTGAATTTTTTTTACAAGGCAATATTGCCTGTGCCGAAGCGGCAATATCAGCCGGATGTCGCTTTTTCGGAGGATATCCGATCACACCGGCATCCGAAATTGCAGAGAGAATGGCGTTTCGTCTACCGCAGGTAGGAGGTACTTTTGTTCAATTTGAAGATGAGATCGGCTCGATGGCATCAATTCTGGGCGCTTCCTGGGCCGGTGTTAAATCAATGACTTCCAGCTCCGGTCCCGGAATTTCATTGATGCTGGAGAATATCGGATTGGGCATCATGATGGAAACTCCCTGCGTTATCGTCAATGTTCAGCGAGGTTCGCCATCTACAGGGTTACCTACTTCCTGGGGACAATCTGACATGATGCAGGCTCGCTTTGGTTCTCACGGCGATTATGGTGTTATCGCTCTCGCACCCAAATCACCGCAGGAATATTTTGATCTTACCATCAAAGCATTCAATTTTTCCGAGAAATATCGCCTTCCTGTATTCGTTATGTCTGACGCTATTGTGGGACACATGACAGAAAAAGTTGTAATACCACCGGTAGAGGAAATTGAACTTGTAGAAAGAAAATACACCACCAAAAAACCCGGAGATTATCAGCCTTATACGATTGAACCGGGACAATGTGTATCTGATTTTGCCAAAACCGGAGATGGATATCTCTATCACTCCACAGGTCTAACTCACGATGAACGCGGCTATCCCGATATGAGCGAAGAATGCCACGTAAAACTGGTCAATCGTCTGATTGATAAAATCAAAAACAATATAGATGACATCTCAATGCTGGAGGAACGAGGTCTGGATGATGCAGATGTCGTAGTTATATCTTTCGGCATCACTTCCCGAACCGTGATTCCCGGCATAAATCTGGCCAAGAAAAAAGGCATAAAAGTCGGATATCTGCGCTTGATAACCGTGTGGCCCTTCCCCGAACAGAAAATCCGCGATCTTGCCAAACGGGTTAAAGGATTCGTAGTCCCGGAGATCAATATGGGACAGATTGTGCTGGAAGTGGAACGTTGTGCCGGCGGAGTTTTGACAAGATCTCTGCCACATCCCGGCGGCGGAATTCATAATGTTAATGATGTAGCCAAAGCAATAGAAGAGGTGGCTTATGCAAAATAATGAACCCAAACATCCGATGGAACAATATTTACGCATGGACAGAATGCCTCACATCTGGTGCTCTTCCTGCGGATTAGGCAGTATTGTCACTGCGTTTATGAAGGGTGTAAAACTTGCAGGGATCGACATGAACAAACTGGCCGTTGTTTCCGGAATCGGCTGCACCGGGCGCGTGGCAGGTTATGTTAAATTGGATTCCTATCATACTACACACGGCAGAGCTATTCCCTTTGCCACCGGTATGAAGATGGCTAACCGCGAATTAACGGTTGCCGTCATCTCGGGGGATGGTGACCTGTTTGCCATTGGTGGAAATCACCTGATTCATGCAGCCAGACGCAATATGGATCTTAACGTGATCTGTGTGAATAATTTCATCTATGGCATGACAGGCGGACAGAATGCCCCTACTACACCTCTCAAAGCTTACAGCTCTACAGCTCCGTACGGCAATTATGAACAACCTTTCAATCTGGTGGGACTGACCGCTGCTGCCGGAGCATCCTATGTGGCACGCTGGACAGCTCTGCACTTGCAGCGAATTCAGGATTCTGTAGAAAAGATGGCAAAGAAGAAAGGATTTTGTTTTCTGGAAATCATTTCACCCTGTGCTACAGTTTTTGCCCGCAAGAACAAAGGCGGAACCGGTCTCGATCTGTTACAGGAATATAAGCAAAGATCAATCATCGATCATTCTGCCCATCCCACAGATATACCTCTGGACATGGATGGTCCTATTGTCTGTGGAGAATTTGTGAATAAAGATATTCCAACTTTCTGGGAAAACGTGGAAAATGGAATATCCCGTAAGGTTAAGAAAGAGCCACTTTATGTATCAGATAAAAAAAACCAATATTAGGAGGAATGATGCAAGAACTACGAGTTAAAATTTCCGGATTCGGCGGACAGGGTATCATTCTTTCTTCCTTCATTGTTGGTCAAGCTGCTTCCATTTTCGATGGCAAACAGGCTTCCATGACGCAAGCCTACGGTCCCGAAGCACGCGGCGGAGCCTGCAGTTCTCAGGTCATTATATCCAACAAGGAAGTTGATTATCCCCTGGTAGATGAAGCCGATGTTTTGATCGCAATGAGCCAGGAAGCCTACGACACTTTTTTACCCATTCTGAGGAAAAAAGGCATTTTACTATATGATATCGACCTGGTCAAAAACCTGAAAACCCACCAGAATCTTGAAGTCAAAGCTATCCCGGCAACTCGTCTGGCAGAAGAATTGGGAAAGAAAATCGTGGCTAATATCGTCATGTTGGGATTTGCTACGGCTCAAGCTAAAATCACCACCTACGAAGCCATGCGCAATGCCATCAAAAAATCTGTTCCTGCCAAATTTACCGAACTGAATATGAAAGCTTTTCAAACCGGCTTCGATTACAAAGGAGATTGATATGTATCTGGAAATTTCCCAAAAAGATATAAACAATGATCTGGTGAAAAAAATTCACGAGCTTTCCGGACAAAATGTTTTCGACTGTTATCAGTGCGGCAACTGTTCATCCGGCTGCCCCGTGGTAGATTATATGGATATTTCTCCCAATCAGGTCTTACGACTGTCACAATATGGCAAAATCCAGGAAATTTTGGATAGTAAAACTATCTGGGTTTGTTCTACTTGTCTGCAATGTTCCACCCGCTGTCCCAAAGGCATTGATGTGGCAGGATTGATGGAAGCCTTCCGCACCATAAATTTACGTGCCGGGCTGGGAGTTGTCGATCCGGAAAATCTGGATGTGGAAAATAAAGAAGAATTGCCTCCCATTCTGTTGGTGTGCGCAATGAGAAAACTTACAGGTTAAAGCAGGGAGGAAAAAAATGAAATTACCATATTATCCAGGCTGTACTTTGAAGGCAAATGCCAAACATTTTGAAGATTCTGCTCAGCAAGCTCTGGAAAAATTGGATTATCAATTAGAAGAGATGAAAGACTGGGTTTGCTGTGGAACAGTGTTTTCCATGACCAGCGACGATTTGATGCTGCAGCTTTCCTCCATTCGCAATCTGCTGAGAGCCGAAAAACAGGATCTGAAAGAATTGGTCGTTATGTGCAGCATGTGTTACAATACCTTGAAACGTTCCAAAGATTTCGTGGAAAATGATCCGGAAAAACTGGAAAAAGTTAACGACTTTATGTATCTGGAAGAAGTCAAATACAAAGGGCAGGTAGAGATTTATCATCTCCTGTCGCTTATGCAGGAACGCATCAAATTCGAAAATATCAAAGATAAAATTGAAAAGCCCTTGAACGGTTTAAAAGTGGGAGCATATTATGGCTGTCTGCTGGTGCGTCCGCAGAAATATGCCATTGATGATTTTGAAGACCCTTCCATCATGGAAGATTTGATTCGGACTTTGGGTGCAGAACCTGTGGATTATCTGTTCAAATTGGAATGCTGCGGCGCTTATCAGACTTTAACCAAAAAAGACGTCAGCATTATTCGGGCTTACGAAATACTGGATTCTGCACATCAGGCAGGTTGTGAAGCCATCATGACGAGCTGTCCACTCTGTGCTTACAATTTGGATTTCCTGCAGAAAGAGATAGAAAAAGAGTTCACAAGTTTTGTTAGAATACCGGTGTTTTATTTTACAGAACTGATGTCAGTGGCTTTGGGAGCAGGCTGGAAAAGTGAATGGACCAAATTGCACGGTGTAGATCCTGAACCGCTATTAAAAGAAAAGCAATTGATTTAAAGAGGATAGAATGAAAAGAATCGGTGTATTTATTTGTCACTGTGGTGTTAATATTGCCGACACTGTGGATGTGGAGTATCTGACTGAAAAACTGGCTGATTATCCCGGAGTTGCTCATATCGAGAATTACATGTTCATGTGTTCCGATCCCGGGCAGAATCTGATAAAAGAAGCCATCAAAAAGCATAAACTGGAAAGCGTTGTTGTAGCAGCTTGCTCTCCCACTTTACACGAATCCACTTTTCAGGATGCAATCTCGGAAGTTGGTATGAATAAATATCAACTGGAGATCGGTAATATACGTGAACAATGCAGCTGGGTTCACAATGTGAAGGAAGAAGCAACCAGAAAAGCAGAATTGATCATTAAAACGGCTGTAGAGAAAGCCAAATTGAACGAAGCCTTGCAACCGGTTTCGGCACCGCTTACCAAGCGTGTAATGATCATCGGCGGCGGTATTGCCGGAATTCAGGCAGCTTTGGATATTGCCGACGGCGGCTACGAAGTGATCATGGTGGAAAAAAAGCCTTCGATCGGCGGACACATGATCCAGCTCTCGGAAACCTTTCCCACTCTGGATTGTTCACAATGTATTCTCACTCCCAAAATGGTTCAACTTGGAAAAAACAAAAACATAAAACTTTATGTAAACAGCGAAGTACAAGAAATAAGTGGTTTCATGGGTAATTTCAAGGTAAAGATCAAACGTAAACCTCAATACGTTGATCCTGATAAATGCACACTTTGCGATGACTGTACAACGGTCTGTCCGGTAGTTGTGCCCAGCGAATATGACGAAGGTCTGGCATATCGTCGCGCCATTTATGCTCCCTTTCCACAGGCTATACCAGCCACCTACTCCATCGACACGGAAAACTGCCTTGGTTTTGAACCCATTGCTTGCGGTGAATGTAAAAAAGCCTGTCTGGCTGAAGCGGTTGATTATGATAAAAAACCGGAAACATTTGAAGAAGAGATCGGTGCTGTGATATTGGCTACCGGCTACGATCTTTATCCGGTGGAAAATATTCCCGAATACGGTTATGGAAAATATCCTGATGTTGTTAACGGATTACAGTTTGAAAGAATCCTCTCGGCAACCGGACCCACCGGCGGACAAATGCTTCGTCCTTCCGACGGCAAAGTTCCCAAAGAAGTTGTTTTCATTCAGTGTTCCGGTTCACGCGATCCGGAAAGACATAATTCCTACTGTTCGAAAATCTGCTGCATGTACACATTGAAACATGCCAAGCTCTATAAACACAAAGTCCACGATGGGCAGCCATACGTATTTTATATCGACATCCGTTCCGGTGGTAAACGCTACGAAGAATTTATTCAGGATGGAGTAAAAGAAGACGGCATTATTTACATTCGGGGAAAAGTGGCAAAAGTTTACAAAGATGGTGATAAAATGGTTGTGCATGGCATGGATACACTTACCGGACGTAAAGTAAAAGTGAAAGCCGACCTGGTAGTACTGGCACAATCCATCGTTCCCAGCGAAGGAGTGCAGCAACTTTTTAAAAATTTGAAACTCAGCACCGATAAAGACGGCTTCATAAATGAGGCACATCCCAAATTGAGACCACTGGAAAGCATTCAATCCGGTTTCTATTTAGCAGGAGCAGCTCAGGGACCCAAAGATATTCCCGATGCAGTATCACAGGCTTCCGGTGCGGCAGCTAAAATTCTGGCTTTAATGTCAAAAGATGAAGTTCAACACGAACCGATCATTGCCTGTGTGGACGATAACAAATGTTCCGGTTGCGGAATTTGTATCGGTACCTGTCCTTACGGTGCACGCAAATTGAATGCAGATATGATCGCCGAGGTTAACGAAATTCTCTGTGAAGGATGCGGTGCCTGTATCAGTGCCTGCCCATCCGGTGCTTCACAGCAGAAAAATCTGACCGATAACCAGATCATGAACATGATAAACGTAATATTAAATTAATAAAAGGAAGTAATAATGAGAAAATTTGAACCAAAGATCGTTTGCTTCCTGTGCAAATGGTGCACTTATGCAGGTGCAGATCTGGCAGGAACTTCTCGCTTGAAATATCCTCCCAATGGTGTAGTTATCAAAACTCTCTGTTCTTCCAGGATCGATCCTGAACACATTTTGTATGCTTTCAAACAAGGAAGCGACGGAGTATTCATTGGCGGCTGCCACCCCGGCGATTGCCATTATCAAACGGGAAACTACAAAACAAAAAGACGTGTTATCCTGTTGCAAACAATGCTGAAGCAGATGGGAATAGATCCAGATCGTTTACGTCTGGAATGGATTTCTGCCAGCGAAGGTAATAAATTTGCCGATACTATGAAAGAATTTACCGAATCAATCAGAAGTTTGGGTCCTTTGCCCAAATTGGATATTAAAGGAGGAGAATAGCTGATGGATGCGAAAAGGAAGATGTTAAATGTATATATTGGTGGAGAGCTATTCCAGGTTCCCGAAGGTTCCACTATTATTTCCGCCATGGAATATGCAGGATTTCAACTGAAAAGAGGAGTTGGCTGCCGGGAAGGCTATTGCGGCGCCTGCGCTACAGTTTACCGTGAAAAAGGCGATTATAAACTGCAGGGCGGCCTGGCTTGTCAAACGGTGGTAACGGAAGGAATGGCAATTGCCATGATTCCTTTTGTTCCTGCCGAAAAACCGACCTACGATCTGAATGAACTGGAAGCAGATGTAAGTACTTTTACCAAACTTTTCCCCACGGTGTTCCGCTGTGTTTCCTGCAATACCTGCACCAAAGCCTGTCCCCAGGAAATTCAGGTGATGGATTATATTCAGGCTCTCATCAGAGGCGATATCGAACGGGCAGCAAATCTCTCTTTCGATTGTATCCGCTGCGGTCTTTGTGCTTTGCGTTGTCCTGCCGAGATCGTTCAATACAACAACGCCATTCTGGCCCGCCGGTTATATGCAAAGTATCTGGCTCCCAAAAGCCCGGAATTGGAAGCACGTCTGAAAGAATTGGAAAACGGCAAATTTGATAAAGAAATCGAGAGCATGAAAAAAATGCCGAAAAATAAACTTTCCGAAAAATATTACAAACGCGAAATTAAAATTTCATAAGGGGAGAATAATGTATCCGAAATATATGATGGAATCAATCAAAATGGTCGAAAAAACCCGACCTAAAAGATTGGAATTAGCCAAAAAGTATGGGAAAAAAGTCTTTCCTGGAATGTCTGAACAAGAACGAAAAGAAGTTCTGGATAAGTATCATCCCGACTTTCAAAGCGATGCTCTGAGGGAATTGAGAATTGGGCCCAACAAAGGCGAAAAGATGGTCAATGAAGTCGTTGAGATGCTGGAATCTTATCCTCGCAATCATCCCGATAAATTCGATTTGAACAACGTTGATATTGAAACAGATGTCCTGATAATCGGAGCGGGTTCGGCAGGTCTTTCTGCTGCAATCGAAGCATCAGATGGCGGAGCAGAAGTAACCCTGGTCACGAAACTTCGACTGGGCGATTCCAACTCCATGATGGCACAAGGCGGCATTCAGGCTGCCGATCAGCTGGATGACAACCCGACTTTACATTATCTGGATGTGATCGGCGGTGGACATTTTGATAATAAGCCGGAACTGGTAGAAGCCCTGGTGAAAGATGCTCCTCCATCCATTAAATGGCTGGAAGAACTGGGTGTGATGTTCGATAAAAATCCGGATGGCTCGATGATGGTGAAATCCGGAGGTGGTACTTGCCGAAACAGAATGCATTCCGCTCGTGATTATACCGGTGCTGCTATTTGCCGCGTGCTTCGGGACGAGTTAATCAACCGACCCGATAAAATAAAATACATTGAATATACTGCTGCTTCCGAACTCATCCTGGATGAAAAAGGACATTGTGCCGGAGCCATTTTATTCCATCTGGAAAATAAGCAATTTTCCATCGTTAAAGCCAAAACTGTTATCATTGCTACAGGCGGTTTTGGACGGCTGCACATACGCGGCTTTGAAACTACCAATCATTACGGTGCCACAGCCGACGGCCTGGTTCTTGGTTACCGAGCCGGAGCAAAATTAATTTATATGGATTCAGTGCAATATCATCCCACCGGAGCAGTTTTTCCGGAACAGATCGTTGGTTTTCTCTGTACCGAAAAAATTCGCGGACTGGGCGCTCAACCGGTAAACAAAGAAGGTGAACTATTTGTTGATCCACTCGAGCCGCGGGATATCGAGGCTTCTGCTTTTATCCGTGAGTGTGACAAAGGATTGGGCGTGGAAACGCCCTCCGGCTTGCGCGGAATCTGGCTGGATTCTCCGCTCATCGAACTCATCAGCGGCGAAGGAACCATCGAGAGATATCTGCCGGCCATGCTGCGGCAATACAAGCGATTTGATATAGATATCACAAAATATCCCATGCTGGTTTATCCTACCTTGCATTATCAAAATGGCGGTTTGGATATCGATGCCAATGCCGAAACTTCCGTGCCAGGTCTATACGTGGCTGGCGAAGCTTCCGGAGGAATTCACGGACGCAATCGCCTGATGGGAAATTCTCAACTTGATATCATCGTCTTTGGTCGCAGAGCTGGATCTAATGCCACTGCTAAAGTGAAAAAAGGCATCAAGCTGGGAAAACTCAGTTTACAGCATGTGGAAAACTACATCGAAGAAGTTGATACGCTGGGAGTGGACAAAAAGAAGATATCTCCTGTAATCCTGCCTGATTATATTCCGGATCATGTGAAAGCCAAACAACTTGCTTCGGAATATCAGGGAACAATAATCTAAACTAATTGGAGGTTTTGATGGCAAAACCCAAAGTTGCCTTTTACTGGTGTGCATCCTGCGGCGGCTGTGAAGAAGCGATCGTCGATCTGAATGAAGATATTCTGAAAGTGGCAGAGCTGGTCAATATTGTCTTCTGGCCTTGTGCGATGGACTTTAAATATGAAGATGTAAGAAATATGAAAAACGGGGAGATCACCGTTTCTTTCATCAATGGAGCGATCCGTACCAAAGAAAATCAAGAAATGGCAAAACTGCTGCGTAAGAAATCGAAGATCGTTGTTTCTTTTGGCGCCTGTTCCCACATGGGCGGCATTCCCGGTCTGGCAAATTTCTGGGATAAAGAAACGATCTTTGAATCTTCCTATGGAAAAAGTTGTCCTTCCGCTGAAAATCCTGATAATCACGTTCCTCAGGAACGCTGGAAAGTGGAAGAGGGAGAGCTGACCCTGCCGAAGCTTTTTAACACCGTGAAAAGTCTGGATCAGGTGGTGGATGTGGATTATTATCTGCCCGGCTGTTCTCCGGAACCTTATCTTACCATGAATGCCATCAAAAAAATTCTTTCCAGCGATCTGCCCGCCAAAGGCACTGTGCTGGCTCCAGCAAAATCTTTGTGTGATGTTTGCAGTAGAAATGATAGCAAACCGGAAAAACTCAGTCTGGAAAAAATCCAGAGAGTAGCAACAGTTCAGCCCGATCCGGAAAAATGTTTTCTGGCGCAGGGAATCATCTGCATGGGACCGGTAACAAGATTCGGCTGTAAAGAAGAGGGTGACGGACGCTGCATCAGTGCCAATATGCCCTGCCGAGGTTGTTATGGCCCGCCTCCGGGCGTATTGGATGTGGGAGCAAAAATGGTTTCCGCTCTGGCTTCGATTTTGGGGTTGGAAGGCGAAGAAGAAATGAAGGATATCGATGTGGAAAAACTGATGGCGCAAATTCCCGATCCTGCTGGAACTTTCTATCGTTTCTCACTACCCATTTCGATGCTGAAAAGAAAACGTATGAGCGAGGATAAATAATATGGCAAAGAAAATTACAATAGATCCTATTACCAGATTGGAAGGTCATGGCAAAATCGAGATTTTCCTGGATGAAGAAGGAAATGCTACGAATGCTTACTTACAAGTTCCTGAGCTGAAAGGATTTGAACAATTCTGCGTAGGTCGTCCCGTCGAGGAACTTCCCCGCATTACTCCCAGAATTTGCGGAGTCTGTCCTACAACGCATCATATGGCTGCCACCAAAGCAGTTGATGCAGTTTACAATGTGATTCCCACCGAAACCGCCGTCAAAGTGCGCCGCGTGATCTATGATGCTTTCATGATGGAAGATCATCTTCTGCACTTTTTCTTTCTGGGCGGACCGGATTTCGTCGTCGGACCGAATGCCGCACCGGGCGAAAGAAATATCCTGGGTGTAGTTGGTAAAGTAGGCGTAGAGATCGGCAAGAAAGTCATCGATATCCGCCGCCGTTTACGTTCGGTCATCACCACTTTAGGCGGCAGGGTCATTCATCCGGTCTGTGGTCTTCCCGGCGGAGTATCCAAAGGCATTACGGAAGATCAGCGACTTGAATTTCTGCAGATTGCAAAAGATAGCGTGGAATTTGCTGCTTTTGCTCTCAAGATTTTTGATGATGTGGTTTTAAAGAATAAAACTTATGTCGATCTGATCGTTGGTGACATTTACAAACATGAAACCTATTACATGGGTTTAGTGGATGAAAACAATTGTCCTGATTTTTACGATGGCAAGATCAGAGTTGTAGATCCGGAAGGCAAGGAGATCGCCAAATTTGCTCCCAATGAATATCTCGATCACATTGTGGAACGCGTGGAACCCTGGAGTTACATGAAGTTTCCCTATCTGAAAAAGATCGGCTGGAAAGGTTTTGTGGACGGCAAAGACAGCGGCGTTTACCGCGTAGCTCCTCTGGCTCGCCTGAATGTAGCCGACAGCATGGCAACTCCACTGGCTCAGAAAGAATTTGAAAAAATGTTCAAAATCCTGGGCGGTAAACCAGCTCACAATACTCTTGCTTTTCATTGGGCAAGATTGATCGAAGTGATGTTTGCAGCAGAGCACATGGTCAAAATGCTGGAAGATAAAACCATCACCAGCACAGATATTCGCCGCCTTCCTACCGAAAAACCAAAAGAAGGAATCGGCATTGTGGAAGCTCCGCGCGGTACGCTCATCCATCACTATAAAACGGATGAAGAAGGCATGGTGACAGGCGTTAATCTGATCGTGGCAACAGTAGGAAATTCTGCTGCTATGTCCATGTCGATCGCCAGAGCTGCTCAGAATCTGATCAAAAACGGTGAATTCAACGACGGCATTCTGAACATGATCGAAATGGCATTCCGACCCTATGATCCCTGTCTGGCTTGCGCCACTCATTCCCTGCCCGGTAAAATGCCGCTGATGGTGAATGTTTATGACAAAGACAGAAATAAGATCAAAACGATCACGAGAGATTAACTTCGGAATGTTCCGGTTTTATCGGGATATTCCGAATGTTTTCGATAAATAAATGGTTTTTAAGATTCGATATTCCGAAGTTTACCCGACTTTGGTGTGAGCTGGCGTACATTCGGAAATTAAGATAAAATGCAAAAAACATTAGTTCTTGGTCTTGGAAATACCATTCTCTCCGATGACGGTGTGGGAATTCACATCGCTTTCGAGATCGGGAAAAAGTGTAAAGAAATAGATGTTTTGGAAGCCAGCGCAGCCGGTTTCAGAGTGATCGACGAAATAATCGGCTACAAAAAATTGATCCTGATCGATTCCATCAAAACCGGCAAAGCGAAGCCGGGAGACATTCACCGCTTTACTTTCGAGGAATTCAGCCGCACACTGCATCATTCCTCTCCTCATGACATCAGCCTGTTTGAAGCATTCGACATCATGAAAAGAGAAAAGGCTGATCTTCCCCAGGATATCAAAGTTTATGCTGTGGAAGTTTGTGATACTTACACTTTTTCGGAAGAGTGTACTGCCGAAGTAGCTAGAGAGATTCCCAAAATTGCTGAAATTATTATTAAAGAAAATAGTTTGAAATAGAGTGTTTTAATATTTTTTTGCCTGTGTCATCCTGAGTCCTTCGTCAAGCTCAGGACAGGCTCTGCAGAAGGACGAAGGCAGTTATTATAAAAGAATTTCAAAAAAAAAGTATTTTCGGAGGTTCAATGAACATTCATGAATATCAGGCGAAGCAGATCTTTGCCGATCACGGCATTCCCATTCAATCGGGCATCATGATCGAAGATCCTGCAGAAGCCAGAGAAGCAGCTGAAAAGATCGGTGGAAATTTCTGGGTGATCAAAGCTCAAATCCATGCCGGCGGACGCGGCAAAGGTGGCGGCGTAAAGCTGGCGCATAGCATCGAAGAAGTGGAACAACGAGCTAAAGACATGTTGGGCATGACGCTTGTCACGCATCAAACCGGACCTGCCGGAAAACTGGTAAAAAAGATATTTATCGCCGGTGGTGTGGACATCAAAAAAGAATATTATCTGGGCATGGTTTTGGATAGAGCTTCTGAAATGCCGGTGATGATGGCATCATCCGAAGGTGGAGTGGAGATCGAAAAAGTAGCTGTCGAAACTCCCGAAAAGATCATCAAAGTCGGCATCGATCCACTGATTGGATTTCAGTCCTTTCACGCCAGAAAACTGGCATTTGGATTACAGCTTTCCAAACCTCAGATCAAATCTTTTGCCAAATTTGCCAAAGCTCTGTATGAAGTTTACACACAAAATGATGCCAGCCTGATCGAGATCAATCCGCTGGTTTTAACTCCCGAAGATGAATTCGTAGCTCTTGATGCCAAAATGGGATTCGATGATAATGCGCTTTATCGTCATCCTGATATCAAAGCAATGCGAGATCTGGACGAAGAAGAACCCACCGAAACTGAAGCTGGAAATTTTGGACTGAACTATGTGAAACTGGATGGCAATGTTGGCTGCATGGTAAATGGCGCCGGACTGGCAATGTCCACGATGGACATCATCAAACTGAGCGGTGGAGAGCCCGCAAACTTTCTGGATGTGGGCGGAGCAGCCAGTGCTGAAACAGTTGCCAAAGGTTTCGAGATCATTTTGAGAGATCCCAATGTGAAAGCGATTTTCGTAAATATTTTCGGCGGTATCGTCCGCTGTGATAGAATTGCCAACGGCATCCTGGAAGCGATCGAAAAGATCAAACTGCAAGTTCCGCTGGTGGTTCGTTTGAACGGCACAAATTCTGCCGAAGCAGCAGAAATCCTCAAATCCGCTGATATCGCTAATATCATCACGACAGGTGATCTGGCAGACGGCGCTGCCAAAGCTGTGAATGCTGCCGGGGGAGTGTGATCATGAGTATTTTAGTTAATAAGAATTCCAGAGTCGTGGTGCAGGGCTTCACCGGAAAGGAAGGAACCTTCCATTCTGAACAGTGTCTGGATTACGGCACCAATATCGTGGCTGGCGTCACTCCCGGAAAAGGTGGTCAAACTCATCTGGACAAACCGGTTTTCAATACAGTTCGGGAAGCAGTAAAGAAAGCCGGAGCCAATACCAGCATCATTTTTGTTCCACCTGCCTTCTCGGCGGATGCGGTGATGGAAGCTGCCGAAGCAGGCATCAAAGTAATCGTCTGCATCACGGAAGGTATTCCCGTTGCCGACATGATCGTAGCCAAGAAATTTGTTCAAAAATGTGGTGCTACTTTGATCGGTCCGAATTGTCCGGGCATCATTTCCGCCGGAGAAGCCAAGATCGGCATCATGCCGGGAATTGTCTTTAAAAAAGGCAATGTGGGAGTTATCTCCAAATCGGGAACGCTTACCTATGAAGCTGCCAATCAGGTGGTGGAAGCCGGACTGGGAATTACCACTGCCATCGGCATCGGCGGCGATCCCATCATCGGCACCACTTACATCGATCTTCTCAAACATTTCGATAATGATCCCGAAACAGAAGCTGTCGTCATCATCGGAGAGATCGGCGGTGATCTGGAAATTCAGGCGGCAGAATTTATTAAAGAAAATTTCTCTAAACCGGTGATTGCTTTCATCGCCGGGCAAACCGCTCCCAAAGGTAAACGAATGGGTCATGCGGGAGCAATTATTGCCGGCAGCAAAGGTACGGCTAAGGAAAAAATGGAAGCTCTTTCTGCAGCAGGAGTAATTGTTTGTGCTTCGCCCGCAGAGATCGGACAGAAGGTGAAGGAAGCGTTAAAATAATAAGTGTCATCCTGAGTTTGGCTTCAGCCAAGTATCGTAGGATATTGAGCAAGAAGAGAACTTGACACTTCGATACGAGTCTTTGACTCCACTCAGTGTGACAGTAGAGAATATTAGGTAAATAAAACATAGCGAGGTAGTTCTATGAGAGAAGTAAACGTGAAAGATTTTATTCCGATAGTAAAGAAACTGTGCATCGATGCCAATTACTATCTGGGCAAAGATGTGATCGACAAGATCAAAGAATTCAAAGATAAAGAAGAATCTGAAACCGGCAGAGAGGTGCTGGATATTCTGCTGGAAAACTACGAACTGGCAGCGCGTGAGAAAATGCCGATCTGCCAGGATACGGGAATTGCAGTAACTTTTCTGGAAATCGGACAGGATGTTCATCTGGTTGGTGGCAACTTGTATGAAGCGATCAATGAAGGAGTCCGGCAAGGTTACTTAGACGGCTATCTGCGCAAATCCATGGTAGATGACCCCATCATCGAGCGCAAAAACACGAAAGACAATACTCCTGCCATCATCTACACCGACATCGTTCCAGGCGACAAGATCAAGATCACCATCGCTCCCAAAGGCGGTGGATCGGAAAACATGAGCGAAGTAAAGATGATGAAAGCTGCCGACGGCATCGAAGGCGTGATCGATTTTGTGGTCGATCGCATCAAGCGTTCCGGCGGCAATCCCTGTCCTCCGATTGTGGTTGGAGTTGGGCTGGGCGGCAATTTTGAGCAAAGTGCACTTATGGCAAAAAAAGCGCTTCTGCGAAATCTGGACGAAGAAAATCCCGATCCCAAATGGGCGAAAGTGGAAAAGGAAATATTGGAAAAGATCAATAATCTGGGTATTGGTCCGCAGGGTTTGGGCGGCAGAACAACTGCTCTGGGAGTTCATATTCTTTCCATGCCCTGTCACATTGCTTCCATGCCGGTGGCAGTGAACGTGCAATGCCATGCAGCGCGTCATAAAAGTGCAGTGATTTGAGAATAAAATATGTTAGCAGAGAACAAGACTAACAAAACTAACTTTTTGCATGTCATCCTGACGAATCTTGTACGTTGCTCTCAGGAAGGATCTCAAATTGAACCGAGATTCTTCGGGAGAAGTTTCTTTGAAGATTTCCTCAGAAAGAAATTTTTTATTAGTTGCTAAAAAAAGGAGAAATAATGGCAAATACTGTTTATTTAACAACACCTTTGAAAACTGAAGATCTGGAAAAACTGAAAATCGGTGATAAAGTTTATATTAGCGGAACTATTTATACTGGACGGGATGCAGCTCACAAACGTTTGGTAGAATTGGTAAAAGAGGACAAGGAACTGCCTTTCGATATCAAGGGGCAGGTGATCTATTATGTGGGACCGGCTCCTGCTCCTCCCGGCAAGCCGATCGGCTCGGCAGGACCAACCACAAGTTACCGAATGGATCCTTATGCGCCGACTCTGATGGATGCCGGGTTGAAAGGAATGATCGGCAAAGGACCTCGCAGCCAGGCTGTGATCGACTCAATGAAAAAAAACAATGCTGTCTATTTTGCTGCGATCGGCGGCGCTGCTGTGGTGGTAGCCGAATCCATCAAAGAAGCCAAAGTGATCGCCTATGAGGATCTGGGTACGGAAGCGATCCGCGAATTGAAAGTGGAAAATTTTCCCTGCATCGTTGCCAATGATGTGAATGGCAATGATATTTATCAGGCAGGAGTGGAGAAGTTTAAACAGTAAACTGTTATCCTGAGTTTGGCTTCAGCCAAGTATCGAAGGATATTGAGCATGAAGAGAACTCGACACTTCGATACGAGTCTTTGACTCTACTCAGTGTGACAGTAGAGAAAATGAAAGAAAATAATAAGTGTCATCCTGAGTGATTCAGCTCATGCTGAATTTTATCGAAGGATTAAACAGGATAAATTAAAAAAAATAGGAGAATTCCAATGAAAAAATTAAAGATCGATCTAACAAATCTGAACGAAGTTTTTCCCGATGATTTTTCGCAGGAACAGATCGCCAAAGCCAAAACATTGTTCCTGAAAAAAATGGCTGAAGATGCACACAAATTTTACGGCGGCAAAATCCAGACCGTTCCCAAAGCCGGAGTTTTCGGTTTCAACTGGTTCAACATCTGGTACACCCCGGGTGTTTCCAAAATTTCCACCACAATTCGTGATAACAACGATACAAGTTTTGAACTGACCAACCGCGGCAATCTGGTAGCTGTGGTCAGCGATTCCACCCGCGTGCTTGGTGATGGCGACTGCACGCCTCCCGGCGGACTGGGCGTGATGGAAGGTAAAGCTTTCCTGATGAAATATCTGGGTGGAGTGGACGGCGTGGCTCTTTGCATGGACAGTAAAGATGCCAACGGCAAGAACGATCCTGATAGGATCATAGAATTTGTGAAGATGTGCCAGCACAGTTTCGGAGCGGTGAATCTGGAAGATATTTCTCAGCCGAACTGCTACAAAGTTCTGGATACTCTGCGGGAAGAATGTCTCATTCCTGTCTGGCACGACGATGCGCAAGGCACTGCCTGCGTCACTCTGGCAGGACTGATCAATGCACTGAAACTGGCAGAAAAGAAGATTGGCGATGTGAAGATAGTGATGCTGGGTGCCGGCGCTTCCAATACAACGATTGCCCGATTGATCATTGCTGCCGGCGGCGATCCGAAGAAAATGTATCTGTTCGATTCCCAAGGCGGACTTCATACCGGACGTGAAGACATCAAAACAGATAAGCGTTTCTACCGCAAATGGGAACTTTGCGAAAGCACCAATCCCGAAAAAGTCGATTCATTTGCCGAAGCCTGCCAGGGTGCTGATGTGATGATTGCTCTTTCCAAGCCGGGTCCCGATACCGTGAAACCGGAATGGATCAGCTCAATGGCAGAGAAATCAATCGTCTTTACCTGCGCCAATCCTGTGCCCGAAATCTATCCCTACGCTGCCAAAGAAGCCGGTGCATTTATCGTTGCCACCGGTCGCGGAGATTTCCCGAACCAGGTAAATAATTCTCTGGGATTCCCGGGGATTTTGAAAGGAGCACTTTTGGTAAGAGCCAAAAAGGTAACGGATGAAATGGCGATTGCCGCTGCTCATTCACTGGCAGATTATGCCGAGAAACGCGGTATTGATAAAGAAAACATCGTACCCACCATGGATGAAGCGGGCGTCTTTGCGGTGGAAGCTGCCGATGTGGCAATGCAGGCGATCAAAGACGGCGTAGCACGGGTTGAAATGACCTGGGAAGAAGCCTTCCAAAAAGCCAAAGCAGATATCGATTATTCCCGCAGTATGACCAAAAGCGTCATGGATAATGGTTTTATCGAATCTCCAAAAGATGAGATGCTGCAAAACGCCATTCAGTGGGCGATCGATCAGGTGAAGTAATTCGAAATTTGATTGTAAAAGCGCACAGGCAAATTGTGCGCTTTTTTTCTTTACATCAAAGAGGTCATTTCTTAAAGTACACAAAATCTGAAAAGTGATAAGGAGTAGATAATGGCAGATTTTATTGAACTGCAAAAACAGGCAGAAAAATACAAAATGCACGGTCATCTGAAGAAGGCAATTGCCGAATATGACAAAATCCTTAAACAATCCCCAGATAATGTGGATGTGATTTATAATCTGGCTGAACTGCATTATATGCTGGGCAGTCTGGACGATTCGATAAAATATTATCGTCGAGTGATCGAGCTGGAACCACAATTCAGTCTGGCGATCTATAAACTGGGCATTTGTTATTTTCGTCATACCAGTTTCAGCAAAGCAATCGAATGTTTCGATCAGATAGTGACAAATGAGCCCGATCTATACATGGCTCATTATTGGAAGGGATTGAGTTATTATCATCGCGGTAATATTCAGAAAGCTATCAATTCTTTTAAAGAAGTACGGAAGCATAATCCCGATAACACTCTGGGCTATTATCAAATGTCAATTTCTCTGAAAGCAGCTGGCCGCTTCAAAGAAGCTGTGGAGTTATTGGAAGAACTTTTGAAAGAAGACCCGAAAACCGTTTCTGTTCAGTATCATCTGGGTTTGGCATATCTTGGCATGAAGCAGATCGATAAAGCAATGCAATGCTTTGAAAAAGTGTTGCTTTTAAATCCCGATCATAAAGGCGCACAGGATAAGATAGATATTCTGATAACTGATCAGGAAATGCTATATTCTTATGGAGTTTCTTCATTAAAACAAAATGCCAGTTTGGATGAACTGATGAGTAATTTTCATGTGGGACAAACCTACCGCGGCATGGCAATGATAGAAGATGCAATGAAATATTTTAAAAAGAAATCAGAAGGTAAAAAGAACTAAAATAAGAGAATCGAAAAACCTGATTTATCTCCTTGTCATCTTCAATTGATTTCCAGCAGCACTTGCATTTTGATTGTGAAAACATCTGTTTCCTGATGATATTTTACATCGATATCGGTAAGATAAATTTTACCTTCCAGGATTTCCTGATTTTTAAAGTGTTTTGTTTTTAATTCTTTTACAGCAGTCTGGTATTTTTGATGCAGGCTTTTTTCCAGATCTGCGGTTCTATATTCTGTCTCCATCATGAATGAATCTTTTTTATCCAGCATCTGTTCTGGAAGTGGAGCAGATAGAGTTGTGAAATATGTGTTATCTCCAATATAGATAGATTCCACAACTTCCGAACCGGAGATCGTACCGCGAAATGTAGTACTGAATTTTGTCGATCCGGTCGATCTATTATAACTGAAATTGCGACCCAGAATCTGGTCGGAAAGATTGATAATGGCATTTTGCTTCGCTTTTTCTTTGGCCAGATTGGGACTGTGCGATCTTCCCAATCCAAAGCCAATAACTTTCAGATTTGAAAGCGAATCTTCATCCGTTTTGATTTCCTTGAAATCACCGGTTTGAGTGCAGCTGACAGTAAACAGAAATAAAATAACAAGAATCAAATCTAATATTTTCATGATATCTCCATTTTACGATTTTAATTTTTTTCCACAATCTGCCGTTGATGTTGAAGAGAAATGAAGACAAAAAATGCTATCAATTTAAATATAAAAATAGCATAGATTAACCAACATTTTTACTCCAGAAAAACTTCAGATTTATATTTAAAAATTTTTTAGATTCTAATTTTTATCAAGATACCTTGCACGCACCCATCCCGACCATGATTCATCATTCGGTGTGATCGTGAAACGAGCCCATTCACCTTTTTCTTCCACCACGAAAACCGTGATGCCCTGCATCAATTTACCGATCGGGTCGATTTCATATTCGGTACCTGGTCCGGTGCGGATATTAACTTCATTGGCATTGCAGGAGGCTGAATAATCAACAATCTTAGATCCCATCTGTTTTTCAGAAACCATTTCTTCGGTGCTTGTTTGTTCCTGTGTTTCCGGTTGTGCAATTTGAGTTGCCACTTTCTTGGATGGTTCTTCTTTTTTTTCAGTTCGGGATGTGGGAGTGTAAACTCTATCGCCGGAAGATTTTTTGACCACCCAGTAATCTTGCACAAAACTGATTTTTTTCTTCAGTTCTTCGCCGATTTCTTTAGCTTGTGCCTGCGTGTAGCTATCTGCCAGGCGCAGACGATAGTAGGTGGTTCCATTTATTACAACAGTCAAGATTTTGGCTTTATAACCTTGTCTTTCTAAATCTCTTTTACGATTTTCTACTAGATCAAGTTTTGTATTGGCCAAGAGTTGAATTTCAAAATCTTTTGCCCCAGTATAAACTGGTGTTTCTTTCTTTTGCGGCTGGGATGATTTTGCAATTCTGGGCTGATCGGGTACACTTTGGCCGTCTTTCATTTCATCCAGCCAGTAGCCGCTTACAAGCGGTGATTCTCTGATGATCTTTTCACCGATTGCAGTTCCGCGCTCTTTGGAATACATGTCTTTCAATCTGAGCCGATAAACTATTTTTTTTCCTTCCTGCAGATTAATGATCTTGGTTTGGTAGCCAAGCCTGGCCAGGGCGGCTTTAGTTTCTTCGATCTTGGCATAATTACTGCTCGCCATTAGTTGTACCTCATATCTTTTATCGCTTGAAGTAGTGGATTTTACAGGCTGTGTTATTTCTTCCGTTTTTGTGATTTCATCCTTACTTTCCATTGGATCTGTTGTTTCTTTCTCGTCTAAAACATCCTGCTGAGCAATATGTTCCGAAACTGATTGTTCTGTTCCGATCTGATCGAGCCAGAAATTTTGAATTGCCGGAAATTTCCGTTTGATCTCATCTCCCAGAGCTAAAGCTTCGTTTTCACCATACAAGCCTTCCAAACGCAATCTATAAAGAATTTCATTATCCTTCATGGTTTTAGTAACGATTGTGTTGTAACCTGCTTTTTCCAATTTCTGTTTCTGGTGTTCGATGCGTGAATAATTCTTGCTGGCAAAAAGCTGCAGGATATACATGTTCTGGCTGAGTTCCGGAACGGCACGCGTTCTTTCCAACTCGCTTTGAGTCTGCATATCGGTTTCGGAATAATTGTGTGCAATGCTGGCAATGACGAAACCAACAACTGCAATGATTGCTACAATGCCAATTATGACTAAAATTAAGGCTGGAATATTTCTCATATAACTTCCCGCTAAAAAAATTTGCTTACTGCTTTTCTTTTTTTCACATTCCCATTTTTTACCCGGTGCTAAAAAAATCAAAATCAATATATTTTGGCAACAAAAATATTATTCTCTTCATATTGTCGCATAATAATTAAGAGCATATTTTTGCTGATCATCCATAATCAGCTTATCATATTCTCAGTTTAAATCTTTGATTTCAAACTGATTTTCATAGAATTTCTTCGTCTTTTTCTGCTCTTTTTTCACATGATCGAATACTTCGTCATAATTGAATAACAATAATCTCACCAATTTGCTGTCGATCAGATTACGATCGGCAAATTGTCGCATTATACGCACGATATCCTTCTGATCCATACCTTTTCGATAAGGACGATTTTCAGCCAGCGCGGCAAAAATATCCGCCACAGCCATCATGCGCGCTCCGGTGGAAAGCTCGTAATCTTTACAGCGAAAAGGGTAACCGCTGCCATCCAGCTTTTCATGATGATAAGCAGCCCAACGGGCAATTTGCTCCAAACCGGAAATTTTACTAATGATCGTATAAGTATAATAGGTGTGGGATTTCATAATCTCAATTTCCGGACGAGTCAAGCTGGAGCGCTTATTTAAGATTTCGTTTGGAATGGCAAGCTTACCTATATCATGCAGGTTACCCGCAATTTTCATCATGTTTACTTCTGTTTCCGTGAAACCAAATTTTTGGGCAAGCATGGACGCAGCAGCAGCAACACCGCTGGAGTGGGTGGAAGTGAATCTGGAACGAAGATCGATGATATTTCTGAATAATTCCGAGATATTGATCAATTCCGAGATGCTTACATTTATTTCTCTAAAAGGTCCTTCCTGCAATATGAAATAAAGACGCGGAGAGATCAGGTCCAGCCAGAATTCCTCCCGATCACTCGTCTCTAAAAAAAGTTCAACAATTTGAGGATGAAATTCTACTCCACTCATTCTCTTCACTCGTTCGATGATCTCGTAATGTTGATATAAAATGAATTCGCTGCGATCGATCTGACGTTCCACGTAATCTGCTAAAAAAAGCAGTTGCGAATCGAATACATGTGACACATAAATTGCTTCATTCCAATCTCTGATGGGAGTGTGATGATAACGGATGATACGAGCCGAATCACGCAGCCAGGGAATTTTGCGCAACAGCTTTTGACCTCTGATGCAATGTTCTTCTGTATTAATGTTTTCCGCATGCATCAGAGAAGCTTTTTCTTCCAGAGAAAATGCTCCTATGTCGTGAATGAGTGCAGCCATAAAAATATTTTCCAGACGCTCGGTCGAAAGATTCGTTAGTTTGCACATTTCCCAGGCTATCAGAGCTGTTCTCTGCTGGTGCTGTGTAAGAACAGGACTGGCTAAGTCCATAGAATCCGAGAATGAAAGGATCAGGTTTCCCAAATCAACTGCAATTTTTCGTTCCATATCAAATTTCCTCTAAAGAATTTGCTCCAAATAACTGAGAATAAGTTTAATGTCGAATTGAATTTAGTTAAGATACTGTATGCAATCTAATTCTTCACCCCAGCTTCGGCTGAACATAAATGCTATTTTCGGTAAATTCAATGATCTTGCGCATCATTTTCACGGTCTGCACGAGATATTTTCCCACGGCAGTTTCGGCGGAAAGCATCAGGAAATCCGCTTTATCGTAAATGGCATTGGCGATGTCGGAAACTTCGGCGCGGGTGGGATAGAGCGAATCCAGCATGCTTTCCAGCATTTGAGTGGCAATGATCACATGTTTTTTCTTTCTGATGCAGCGGCTGATGATATATTTCTGAATAATGGGAACTTTGTAAACCGGAAGGCTGATTCCCAGATCGCCGCGCGCCACCATGATGCCATCACAGACATCGATGATCGAATCGATATTTTTTACGCCTGCCGCATTTTCGATCTTGGCAAAAATTCCACAATTTCCACCGGCTTTTTCCATTTCTTTTCTTACTAACTCGATGTTCTGAGCATTGCAGACAAAAGACTGGGCAATGAAATCGACATTATTTTCCACCCCGAATTTTATATCTGCTTTATCCTGCTGGTTCAGATTAGAATTGGGTAAAGAAAGGTCGGGAATATTAATGCCTTTACGTGATCTTATCGTTCCACCCTGCAATGTTTTCAGCTGCAGAGAATCCGGCAGAATTTCCATGATCCTGAAACGCAGACGTCCGTCGTCGATAAAAAGATCGGCATTGGTGGGGATCAGGTTCAAATCGCCGTCATAATCGAAATCGATACATTTCCTGTTTGTGTCGCAGCGGCTGGCAGAGAGCAGGATTTCTTCGTCTTTTTCCACTTTTACGGGATTTTCCAACTTGCCGATGCGAATACGGTAGCCTTCCAGGTCCATCAGGATTTTGATCTCCAGATCGTTTTCCCGATTGATTTTGCGGATCGTATCGATCACACTTTGATGAGTTTCGTTATTTCCGTGACTCATATTCAGGCGAGCCACATTCATGCCGGCACCAGCCAAAGCAAGCAATGTCATTTCACTGGAACTTGCCGGCCCGATCGTGCAGATGATTCTGGTTTCGGTTTGCATGATATTATTTACTCCTCAAAATTTGGAAAATAATCATCAAATATTATTATTATGCAATAAATAGTATTCAAATATGAAAATCGCTTAATACTGTGAATGAAAGAAATTAATTTTTGATATATCCAATTATTTTATCAATAACTTCTTTACGTTTGTCTAAATTAATTTTCCCACTTATTTTTAGGATTAGATTCGAATCAGCTGTAAAAATCTTATTCGTTCTAATAAAAGAATCATGCGGTAAATATCCTTCAATAAAATCAGTACTTGTAATATAAACTGAATATTCATCACTTCTTGAAGCAGTAATTTGGCAAAGAATTATGTCGTCACCTGAAAAATGTTTTATAACTAAAGCCGGTCTTCTTTTGGTCCCGCTCAAATCAGAAAAAGGAAATGGCAATACAACTATATCACCTTTTACAAATCTTTCCATGCTAAGTCCTCATTGGGATCCAACCAATCCTTTTTTAAGGATTCTTCACTTAATAGCATTAATTGGTATGTGTTTTCGTGTTCAAAAGAGTAAAAGAAATCTGTTGTATCTGAAACTAATGATAATGTTATCGTCCGTTTATTATAATCTTTTTGTTGTTTTGAAAACTCATTAGCATTAACAGAATACAAAACTGCAGACAATGTATCAAGTTCGGTATTATTAGAATTTTGTATGATTGCATAATTCATTTTTTATTGCTCCAAAAATTTGTTGTAATTTCGAGACAAAACATCTATAAAATCTTTCATTTTTTGTGGAGTTACAATGATTTTAGAAACACATTTAGCGGGTATAGAATCAATAGAATCTAATAGTTCTTTTTTTTGTTCTTCTGTATCTCCTAAAATTGGTGGCAAATTAGCTTCAAAAAAGGATATTATGAAATGATCTTGTTGATTTTGAACAACAATATTCGTTACAAATTTAGATTCGATATTTTCTGGATACTCAAACTTGATGGGAATAGTTTTAGAAATATCATTTAATTTTTTATTCATTTCAACCTCCAACAAAATTTTTCTAAAACACTTTACTCATACCTTTCCTAAAAAAGAAGATTGATAATGTCAATAAATAAATTCGAACGTAACAATCTAAATATTTTTTCATCTATCTTCATTTCGTCCTCATTTTCACTTTAATGAATATCTGGGGTAAACTTAATCTCACTTCTGAACTTTGCAAGCATTATTTTCAGTTTAATGAAAAAATGGTTATGATATTCTCATATTTTAAGCTCAAAACTCCTTCAATGATTCCTGAATCCCCTTATGTGTTTCATACCAGAAATCCAAGCCTGCTTCCATTTTGTTTTCTTCAAATCTTTGCAGCCAGTTCTTCATTTCCTCATCGTCGTCTTTTTCGATCTCGATCTTTCTTCTCAGGAAAGTCATCACAAAATCAAAATCACGTTCCGATTCCCAGAAAACACTGGCATTACGGCTGTTGATGCGGGAAGCAGTCATCCTGATATTATTCAGATATTCTTCTTTCAGATTGTAGATTTTAGCCATGATCTCGGGCAGCATATCTTCCGCCCAACCGCGATGGAAACGGCAAACTCCCAGATTATCCATCACCAATTCCGCCATAAACCGGTCGGCTGCCAGTTTACCCAGATCGCGTGGACGGAAAAATTCGTCTCCGTAATACATGTAATATTTCCCCATAATCGCCATGGGAGACAGCACGCCCGGCGTCCAATATTGATTGGGAACCATCCAGCCTTTTCTGGCAAAAGCCAGATAAACAAATTTATCCAGCAGTTTCTTGCCTTTTTGCCTTGAGAGCTTTCGCCCGAATTTCCTGGCGCCTTCCGTAAAATTGAGAATTCCTTTTTTCTCGATGATCGCATTCAGCAATTCAATACCAATCTTTGCATTTCTTTTGGAATCCTCTATCACATCAAAATCGACCGGATCAAATTTTGGTTTGCTGGAAATCCCCACCTCTTCGCAGGATAAAATGCCTTCATCCACGCACTCCATCAGCCAGGCAACTACACCGCCGACGGAAATGGCGTCAAATCCCAGCAGATCGGCATGATGCACCAGTTTTTCGGCAGAACGTTGGTCAAAAATTCCGCAAAGCGGTCCCAACGTCTGATAAGGTTCATAATCCTTTTTAAATTTGCCGTTCATTTTTTTGCAAACAGCAGCACACGGTTCACCACAGGTTTTCTGCTGCTTTGTTTGAATTGTTTCTTCATTGAACTGCTTCAGATAATGATCCAGGATAAATTTCTGATGCATTTCCAGCCGATCATCCTCGCTGTAATGGATGCTTTTATAATTGAAGGCGATCAATCTGCTGGAAACATTGGCGTAATTCACTCCCAGAGTTCCGCCTGTTTTGAACTTGGGATCAAAGCGATATTTGGTGGTTGCTTCAAAATCCTTTACTGCCAGCTTCTGATCATATTTATCTTTGAACCACTGATCTGCCACAGAACGATCGCGAAAATCTTCTTCCAGATGCGTTCCGCCATAAATGATCGAGGCAATTCCATGTTCCTGATATAGTTTGGAACCAAATCCACCTCTGCCCGCCCAGGTATCCACGTGCGATAATTTATTGTCATGGACAGGAACGGAACAGATTGCACCCATATCGGTTTCGGCAGCAGCAGGACCGGTGGCCAGAATGCGCGGCTTCGATTCATATTTACTGCCATATTGGGAAAATGTGTATTCCAGTAAACCATAAACTCCCTGCTTTTCCTGATGCCATATTTTACTAAGATCAACCGGAAAAAGCTCTACCTGGATTTCTTCTCCATGATTTCGATTCAAATATAATATGGAAGGTTGGGCTGCTTTCCCTGCAATTGCCAGAAGATTGATTCCCAGATCATTGAATTCCAAACCAGCTCCACCCATTGAGGAAATATAAAATCCGCCCCAGCAGGGTGAAAACCCGGAGAAGATGAGGCGATTTGAACCGGGCAGAATGGATCCGGCAAAAAGTCCGGTGCCGATATTTAAACTGTTGTGTTTCCCTGCCAGATGAAGTCCCAGATCGACCGGACCAAAAAAATCGCCCAGTTTATAGCGATCAATGCGATAGAAAGATGTGCTGACGTTAACGACCAGAACTCTTATTGTTGAATCCATAATTCTTCTCCCATAAAAATTTATTATATCACTTAATATTCAATGGAAATAAGCTGTCAAAGCAAAAATTTCATGGACATGAATACAGGGAATTTACAAATCGAGAATGTAACTCGTTCTCTCCTGAACGAAATCACAATCAGGAGACAGTGGGATACAGAATTTGGAGAAAAAAAATATGAAAAAGAAATTATTTCTGATCGACGGTACAGCGATCATTTATCGCTCTTTCTTTGCTTTCATCCGCAATCCGCTTTATAATAGCAAAGGGCAGAACACCAGTGCTATCTACGGCACGATCAATGCTTTTCTGCGGCTGATGGAACGCTACAATCCCGAATTTGTAGCGATCTCTTTCGACCGGCGCGAAAAAACCTTCCGTCACGAAATCACCGATACCTACAAAGCCAATCGCCTGCCAGCTCCGGATGAACTGCACGAGCAGGTAGAACCGATCAAAGAATTTTTCAATTTGATCGGGCTCAAAGAAATTTCCTGCGCCGGTTACGAAGCGGACGATGTGCTGGCAACTCTGGCCGAAAAATATAAAAGGAAATTTGATGTGATCATCGTGACCGGCGATAAGGATTTTTCGCAGTTGGTGGATGAAAATGTAAAATTGTACGATCCAGCCAAGGAACAGGTGATGGATGCAGAAGCTGTGATCGAAAAATACGGTCTTAAGCCGGAGCAGTTCATCGATTATCTGGCGATCTGCGGTGACAGTGCAGACAACATTCCCGGCGTGAAAGGCATCGGACCAAAAGGCGCAGAAAAGCTGCTTTCCGAATTTGGTACTTTAGAGAACATCTATGAAAATATTGATCAAATCTCCGCCAAAGGAACCAGAGAAAAACTACTCGAATTCAAAGAAGACGCCTTTCTTTCCAGAAAACTGGCTACTATTGTGCGTGATGTACCGCTGGAAATAGAAGATGACCGCAGCTTTCGGTTTGATCGGGCAAAGCTGGCAGATTCCCTGGAAATTCTGAAAGAATACGAACTCAATTCCATCGCCAAGAAGATCATGACTTACCGCGATCCGGTGGTGCAGGAAGGAATCGAAGAGAAAGAATTCAAAGAAAAATTTGATTTTGCTTTAGAAAGTAATGAATCGCAGGAAAATAAAGGAATTCAATTTGAAGCGAACTTGATCGATAAAGAAGAAGCGTTCCAAAAGATGCTGAAGAAAATCGAAAAAGCTGAAATTATAGCATTGGATACCGAAACCACCGATACCGATCCCCTGCTGGCAAAACTGGTGGGAATCTCGCTTTGCACAACTCCCGAAAAGGCTTATTACATTTCCCTTGCGCATCAGATGGCGGATAATGTTCCAGCTGAAATCGTCTTGGATAAGTTGCCAAAAGTTTTAAAAGGAAAACTGATAATTGCCCACAACATTAAATATGATTACCTGGTTCTGGAAAGAGCAGGCTGGAAGATCGAGAATGAAATTTTCGATACAATGGTTGCTGATTATCTGCTACGGCCAACTTCACGTCATTCTCTGGATGCCTGCAGTCAGGAAGAGTTCGGCCATCCCATGATCCCGATCAAAGACCTGATCGGAGTTGGTAAAAAGCAGATCACGTTTGATCTGGTGCCCACGCAGCAGGCTTGTGATTATGCTGCTGAAGATGCAAATATCACCGTTCGACTTCATAAAATATTCGAAGATAAAATGATCAAAGCAGATCTTTACAACCTCTTCAAAAATATAGAAATGCCACTGTTTTATGTGCTGGCAAAAATGGAACAGAATGGCGTGAAAATCGATGTGGATATTCTGGATGAAATGTCCAAAGCAAATCAAAAACGGTTGGGAGAATTGACACAGAGAATCTATGAAATTGCCGGAACGCAATTCAATATAAATTCCACTCAGCAGTTGGGAAAAGTATTATTTGAGGATATGGGTATTCCACCGGTCAAGAAAACAAAAACGGGATATTCAACCGATGTGACAGTATTAGAAATTTTGGCAAAAGAACACGAAATTGCCAGAAAACTGATGGAATATCGCACCATTTCCAAACTGGAATCAACTTACGTGACCGCACTTCCCAAACTTGTAAATCCAGAAACGGGTCGAGTTCATTCTTCGTTCAATCAAACCGTGGCTTCCACCGGCAGGCTTTCCAGTTCCAATCCAAACTTGCAGAACATTCCTGTTCGCACCGAAATGGGCAAAGAAATCCGTTACGCTTTTGTAGCCGAAAGTGATGACAAAATCCTGATCGCCGCCGACTATTCCCAGATCGAATTGCGCATTCTGGCGATGCTTTCCCAAGATGAAAAAATGATCAATGCCTTTCAGCAGAAAAAGGATATTCACAGTGAAACTGCCAGCATCATCTATGAAGTTCCGCAGAATGAAGTTACAGCCGATCAGCGCCGTTATGCCAAGATCATCAATTTTGGTTTGATGTACGGCATGGGAGCTTTTCGTGTGTCCAATGAACTGAATATTCCGCGCAAAGAAGCGCAGGAATTCATCGATAATTATTTCAGCAAATTTCCTACGATTCAGAATCACATCAAGAAAAGCATCGAAACTGCCACTAGGAAAGGTTATGCGGAAACTATCTTCGGCCGGAAATTATACTTGCCGGAGCTCAGCAGTTCCAACCGCCAGAGAGTGAGTGAAGCAGCACGAGTTGCCACCAATATGCCGATTCAGGGCAGTGCCGCCGACATCATCAAGATCGCCATGATCAATCTGCACGAAAAGATCAAAGATAATGACGATATTGAAATGATCATGCAGGTGCACGATGAGCTGGTTTTTGAAGTGAAAAAATCCAAACTGGAAGTAGCGAAGAAGCTGATCAAAACCGAAATGGAAAAAGCGCTTCCGGAAGAATATTCCAAAATTGTGCCGCTGGAGGTGGATATCGGAATTGGTAAAAACTGGTTTGAAGCGCACTAACCTGGCGAATGGTTGTCGAACTTCCTGCTTTTCTTGACCTTCGCAAGATTAAATATGCCTCCAACTTTATTGAGACAAGCTAAACGATTTTCTTGCCACGATCAATTTATTTTATTTGACTTTCCAGACATCAAATTGAAATTTCCAATCAATGTGAATTTTGGAGGTAGTATTGGTTGGAATTGCAGCTTCGGCAGCAGCAATATTGATTCTATACATATTCTGGACGCATCCGGAAATCGCGCTCAAATGGAAAATAATTTTAACTGCAACTGCACTAATTTTCAGGTTTGTTTTTGTAGGATTGATATCAGTATTTGGAACATTTCTTCCTATTATGATCATGTTTTTGATGCTGCGTTGGTTCGGCAGTAAAATAAGATAAAATTTTAGGAGAAACAGATGGCAAAAATAACAGTTCTTGGTTGTGGCATGGTGGGAAGTGCGATGGCTTTGGATTTAGCGAAAAAGCACAAAGTAACTTCAGTGGATGTGGACAAAGAGAATCTCAAGTCTGTGAAAGGAAAAGAAAACATAGAAACAAAAATTCATGATCTTTCCAAATCTGAAAATATCCGGAAAGCAATTGCTGAAGCTGATCTGGTGGTAAATGCAGTTCCCGGCTTTATGGGATTTTCTACGACCAGAACTGTGATCGAAGCTGGCAAAAACATTGTAGATATTTCCTTCTTTCCGGAAGATTGCTTTGAATTGGATGAGCTGGCAAAATCTAAAAATGTAATCGCCATTGTAGATTGCGGTGTAGCACCCGGCATGGGAAATGTGATCCTGGGACATCACAACGCCACGATGCAGGTAGAAAGTTATCAATGTTATGTGGGTGGACTGCCGCAGAAGCGAACTTGGCCGTTCCAATACAAAGCGCCGTTTTCGCCCATCGATGTGATCGAAGAATACATTCGACCGGCACGTTATATCAAAGATGGAAATTTAGTTACCAAACCTGCTCTTTCCGAACCTGAACTTCTGGAATTTGACGAGATCGGCACTTTGGAAGCGTTTAATACAGACGGTTTACGCTCGTTGCTTTTTACGATGAAAATTCCCAATATGATCGAGAAAACAATGCGCTATCCCGGTCATATCGATTACATGAAAATGCTGCGGGAAAGCGGCTTCTTTGGCGAAGAAGAAATCGACGTGAAAGGCAGGAAGATCAAGCCGATCGAACTAACTGCAAAGCTGCTTTTCAAACAGTGGAAGCTGGGACAAGACGAACCGGAATTCACAGTGATGAAAATAATCATTGCCGGAAATGAAAATGGAAAAAAAGTGTGTTATCAATATGATCTTTTGGATAGATCTGATAAGGAAATCGGAATTTCTTCCATGGCTCGCACCACCGGCTATTCGGCAACGGCAGCAGTTGAACTGGTATTGAATGGTGATTTTCGAAGAGCTGGTATCGATCCGCCGGAATTCATCGGAGCAGAAAAAGGCTGCCTGGATAAGATGCTGAAATATCAGACAGCACGCGGTGTGAAATATCAAGTTAGCAGGAATTGAGCTGGAATTGACCCAGAGCGAAGTCTGCGTTAAGGACAGCGATAAAAATAATTGTTCCCGTTCTTACTTCAAGCTTTCAAATTGAGGCAATTCCGGGAAAAAGGAAAATTATGAAGCCACAATTATTTGCCTTGCTCACGGCAATTGCCTGGGGCGTAGGCGGTTATTTTGAAAAGAAAGGATTGCATCTGGGAAAACTGTCTCCGCAGATGGGAATCACGATCCGAACTTTTGTCGCACTCATCGTGCTTTCCATTGCCAGTTATCCGCATTGGAAAACCATCACCCATGCTGGAGGAAAAGCTCTCACCTACATGATCATCGGCGGCGGCGTAGTTGCCGGTTCGGTGGGAATGCTCTGTTTTTATATGGCGATAAAAGGCGCGCCACTAAGCAAAGTGATGCCGATCGCGTTTACCTCGCCGTTGTTTGGTGCCTTGATGGGAATCATCGCCGGCGGCGAGCCGGTAACGATCAAAAATCTTATTGGAATGCTGATGACCGTAGGTGGAATTATTGTCTTAACAATATAATAAACCGATTTTTAAAAATTACTATTTGCCTATTAATTAGGCTTCCTTAGATTGTATATTAGAAGAATTAAGTTTAATTGAGTGCTTTGAAGGGGACATATCATGAAGAATTTTCTTATCCTAGCAATTTTTATTCAGATAATTTTTTACCTTCCTGCCCAGAATGAGGAAAACATAGATATTGATCATGAAAATTCTGTTTTCGATAATCTGAAAGATGAATATAAACTAGCCAGTTATTTCCTTACACATCAGCAAAAACAGTATTTCAAAAAACTGGATGAAAAAGACAAATGGCGTTATTTAAATGTTTTCTGGAAGTCTAATGATCTCGATCCCAGTACAGAAGAAAATGAATTTCTGGATCAGATTAAAATTCGCATAAAATATTGTGATACATATTTTACGCATTTCAATTCTGGTTGGACGACGGATCGCGGTAGAATCTACATAAGACACGGCAAGCCATATGATATAATCAAAAGAAAAACTTCCATGGGGACAAAATATGCCCAGAAAGATTATGAAATTTGGAAATATCGTATTGATGAATATCTAACGTATATTTTTATCGATATTCAACAACATGGAGATTACCGTATGATCTACAGCGATAACGATCCGATGGAGGGAAGCTGGTCGGATTGGTGGAATTATCTTGGCTCAGATTTTGATGAAGGGTTGTTGTATTAAACAAAAATATAACTGAAATTTACTTTATTCCTGTTTTTCTGATTCCGATTTTTTTTTGCTTAATTCATCTTGTTGTTTTTTCAACACTTTCTCTGCCACTTTGGGATAATACTGTCTCATACAATCCGGGCAGATTCCATGACTGAACTGAGCTTCGCTGCGTTCAGCAACATAATGTTCTACTCCTTTCCAATAACCGTCATCATCTCTAATTTTTTTACAATGTGAACAGATCGGCAGCAAGCCCGATAAGGTTTTAATTTCTGCCAGGGCTTTCTGTAATTCTTCGATCAGTTTCTGCTGTTTATCTCTCGCTAATTTCAAACTGACATGAGTTTTCACTCGAGCCAGTAGTTCCGGAGTATTAAAAGGTTTGGTCAAATAATCCTTTCCTCCTGCCTTAAAACCTTTGACAATACTTTCTTTATCAGTGACAGCTGTTAAAAATATCACAGGAATTTCACGATTTTTTTCAGTTTGCTGCAATTTATTACATACTTCGAAACCATTCATACCCGGCATCATGATATCCAATAAGATCAAATCAGGCGGATCTTCCTCGATTCTCTGCAAAGCTTCCTCTCCATTGGAAGCAGTGTCTATTTCATAATCATTCTTCTGCAGAATTCTACTGGCGATCATCACATTGATCGGCTCATCATCAACAATTAATATTTTTGAAGCTCTTTTTTGTTCTTCCATGACATCTCCTTTTCCAAAACCGATAAACTCACAGCAATCTGATTTGTAAATCTTTTTTTTGTTTTTACCCGCATAAATTTGATTTGACAATATTTACCTTTCTCAATAAATGAAGCATGAACTTCGTAATCTTTAGGAGGTCATTTGAAAAGTATTAATTGCCCGAAATGCAGTAGCACGTCGTTCAGGCGTATTAGAAGAAAACCGTGGCAAAGAGCTGTTCCCGGACTGAAGAAATATGAATGTTCTAAATGTTATGCCGTTATTATTACACTTTGGGGGATCATCATACATAACACAACCTATTGAAAAGAACTGAACTGATGAACGTTGTTTTGTTCTTTATAATTTTTTTTGTATTTTTTAAGGTCGGAGATTATTGTTGTTAGTCAACCCTCTCTCTTCCTGACAGCACGATCTCCGGCCTTTTCCGTTGTGATTATTGCTAATTTGATTTGAGAAAAATATTCTCAGGAATTAAACTCATTTAAAACTTTAGTATAAACTGCATATTGCCGCCGCCAAAACCGTGTATTTCAAACACATGACTGACACTGAAACGAAGAATAGCTATATCGGAGAAATAGCAAGACCAGCCAAGGAGCATTTTTTGTTCGTTTTTATTTGATTCTTTCAATGTATCACCTTTCATTTTCGCAGTCAGGTATGTAGTTAAATAGCCCACTTCCCATCTTTGTTTGTGGAATTTTCTTCCGGCAAAAACGGCAGTTATAACTTCCCGGCGCTGAAAAGTATAATCCCGCAAACCCTCTGCAGCAGAATAATGTCTCAGATAGCGAATTTCCGGACGTAACAGATAGGATTCAAGCTCATATTCCACTCTTAATTCAAGTTTAAATAAGCGGCGTTTATATTGAAAACTGAAATCAGAATGCTTCTGCTTATCAAGATAATCTCGCCAGCCAAAAGCCGCTTGCAGCAGCAGTAGATCTCCAAACTGCCGATAATATTTTAGATCAGCGAAACTGTTGCGGAATTTTTGAGACCTTAAAGTGTAAACATCGCTCTCGGGATAGCGACGCAAAAAGGCCCGCATCAGATTTCCTTCACTATAAAACCAGTGTTTTTCATTTCCAAAACGAGCCAGCCAAAGTAAGCGGTATGGTTTATCAATTGTATTCCCCTCCAATTCGTTTTTAAAATCATAAACAAATTCAGAAAGTTCTATAGCTAAACGCAGATATTTTTCTGCTTTCGTCGGATGGGAGTACATTATACCTAACTGGGCATTGACTTTGCTTTTATCGTAATCGGCATTGCCGGTAAGAAAAATGTACAATGATTTGTTTAAGCGCAAATCAAAAGACATCATAACTTCATTTTCATCACTCAGCAGATCGTGTTTCTGAATCTTATGATAAAATGCTCTGAACCAGATTTTTCTGTTTAGTTCCTTGTTCAAGGAAAAGCGAACAAGTGTATCCAGTTTGTTAAGGCTAACACTTCCCACATTCAGCATAAACTGATTACTGGTGTATTGATTTCGCTCCATAACATCATACCAGTGAAGCGCAAAATCATAATTTACCAGGCTATGTAAATAGAACCGTTTGGCAAAATAGTTATCGGTATATTGCCAATCATAATCAGCAAACATGGACGTACATTTAAACACAATTAATAGAAAAAAACAACATCGAAAAATGTACTTTCCGAACAGCTTAAATAATCCTCTTTTCATAGAAAAAGAAATAACTTTCCTTCCCTTTGTCAAGTCAAGCTAATTTGCAGACTGGAACGCTCTGGTATTTTGCGGCGCAGAATTTGGCGAATTTCCAGTCGTCCTACGGACTCCTTCCGTTCCCAACATAAGATAATATGCACCTGGATCAGCTGAGATTTGCAATCTTTCTAAGCTCACTTTCTACCTCCATTTTTTTTTCAACTAAAAAGAGACACCCAAGACTTCAACGTGAAAAAACGATTAGCCGATTGCGCAACTCTTTAGTTTACTAATTGATAACTCGCTTTTTCAATCGTTTTTTCAAAACTTCAATTTGCAGGTTTTTAGGGTAGTTCCTTATCAGAACGAATCCACCTTTGCGGTCTTTTAAGGGAGCTTCACTGTCTCCTAAATGCCTTTAAATATTAGGTTTATCAAATGCTTGCTCGTTTAGGGATGAGCAAAACACTGCACAACAATACCGTTTTTACGCTTTTTCGCTTTTTCACTTTCTGAAAAAACGGTTTTTCAGGGAGAAATGAAAAAACGGTGAAAAAACGATCGAAAATTCGGTTTTCTAATTTGCTTTTTCATTTTGTTGGAATTGAAATTCAGAAAGCTGTTTCTGATCTTGGGGATTTGATAATTCATCAACTTTCATAAATACAAATTCATTTAGTATTTTTATTGTTTCAAGCTCAAGACGTGATTTTTTACCTATTGATGAATGAGAAACATCAATTTTGGCTTCTTCACCATTTTTGATTTCTGATACCTTTATAGTGATTATTCTCATGATACCTCCTATGTATATAGGATCAAAATGTGAGAAATATTGGGTAACATCAGGAGGTAATTATCTGCTATGAATAAGGATAGGCTACTCAAATTTTTGAGTTTTTTCCTTTATATGGCAATCAATACCATTTGCTTCACAGAAATCAATAGTCTGTTTAGATAACTCATTATAAAAAGCTTGATATCCTTTATATTTTGAGACCAAACTATTATAGTGAAGTCTTCCAAATATTATGCGATCTACAAATGAGATAGATTCTAATATTTCTTTATAGTCTTGCTGGATAATATTTGGTGTGGGATATGGTTCAATACTTACCCAAGTCTTAAAACCATTATCGTGAAGTTTCTTAAGACTTTTAATTCTATCACTATAATCTGCAGCAAATGGTTCCATTTGCTTTCTAAAATCTTCATTCAGAGAAATCAAAGTAATTCCATACTCATTCTTCTTTGAAAAATCCATTAGAGTTTCAGGCAATATACTTTTAGTTAATGCTGTTACTTTAATATTATGCTTATTTAAAAGAGCTATTATTTCTAAGGTTAATTCTGTAATTTCTGGAAAGCCTTTCATGAAAGGATCAGTAGTAAATGATAAATGAACTGACTTAATATCATTTTTATATTTTGGTATTTCCTTTTCTAATAGTGAAATTGCATTCTCTACTATAGCAGGTTGTATCCACTCTTTATAGTTTTTGACTCTACCAAATCTTCGTGCCATCATAAAAGCATAGCATGGATATAAACATCCATGAGTACAGCCAAGAGCATGATTAATGGTATAGTCACCATATTCAACACCAGTCTTATACAGCATAGATTTTCTTTTGATTTTTTTCATAATTAACTCTTAAAAGTTATACTATCGAGACCGTTAAGACCTCTTATAGTTGTAATTTGTTCAATTGCAACTTTTCCATCTTTTTTCATATTCTTTAAAGAAGCTCTAATGTCAGGTTCTGTGAATGGGCAAGAATCAATAATTTGTGATATTATATCCTGGAAACTAATAGTCTGTTCTTGAAACTCACTAATCAAATACTGCTCAATATCTTGTTCTTTCATTAAATCAAATATGGAGAGTTGGTTCTTCAATTTACCTAAATATTCCACTCGACCATTATTGTATTTAGCAAAGCATGTTTTCATTATTGATGCACCTTTTGCATTGTTGGTTAAATGAAACAAATAGTAATAAGATCTATCTTTAGTAGGAAATCTTAATCGGTATGGAAAGACATAGTTAGCTATTTTTTTGCATTGATCTCTGTACAAAGAAACAATACCATTTTCTCTATCTGATCCCGTCATAGAAGTAAATTGTTTCCAATCCTCACAACCAAATAACTTTGTTGAAGTATTATCGACACTTTGAACTGAAATCCCCCTGTTGATACCATTAAACATGAAGTTAAGGATTATCTCAGTTTTATCCAAATTCATAATTTCCTTAATATTATCAAAATCGACATCATAACCAAATGGATCAATAAAGAATAAATTTGCTGCTGATGATTCCCGAACAATTACTTCTTTAGCAATATCATTAAAATCAGCATTTATTACTTTACACTTATCTTTATAACCTTCTTTTTCAATGACGGCATTTAAATTATCAAAGGTTTTCTTGTTCTTTTCAATAATAACCAAATTAGTACTTCTTCCTAAATTATTTGAATTTTCTTCTATTTTATTTAGAATCAATACTGGAGATCCAAAGTATGTCTCTTTTTTACTATCAAGGTAAATACCATTCCCCCCGTAACAGTCAAAAACTGAGAGCGTATTATATTTACCGAGAATTTTTATCCACACATCAATATAGTCTTGTACTACTTGATGTTTAATAATAGTTTGTTCTTCAATATCCCAATATCTAATACCATCAATTATGATTTCTTCTTTCTTTTTCAAAGCAACTCCTTATTACACCACCCTAAACAACAAAGCCATCTCACCGAGTATTCTGAAGGTCTCCAGTTCGTATTCTTCTAAAACAATAACATCATATTCCTGATTCAGCGGTCTTAGAAGAACTCGCTTTTTCTCTTCATCAAGCTGTAATTTCTTGAGTGTAATACCATCCGGTGTCTGGCAGGCACATATTTTACCATTTAAGTTTAATAGATCCGATGATTCATGTATAACCACAATATCGCCATCGGAAATTCTGGGAGACATACTATTTCCCATTACCTTAAGAGCGCAATAAGTTTTTTCCTGATCGGATAAATAGGCTCTGGGTATCTCAATATACTTCATAGGATCAGCATCGTGATTCTTAACAGGTTCTCCGGCAGCAATATCTCCATAGATAGGGAAGGTGACGATTCTATTTTCAAAAGGATTGAGTCTGTAGTTAAATACAGATCCATTTCCTGATAACTCTTCCAGATTCTTCTTTTTTCCATCCTGATTCAACTTACCATCTGCACCCGGAATAAACATTTCGCCTTTTCCGGTGATCAACCAGTTAAGATTCAGTCCATAAACTTCATTTATGCGAGCCATAGCAGGTGATGACGGTTTACTTGGCTTGGTTCGATTTACCCAATCGGAAACATTGCTCTGTGTTACTTCTATTGCCCTCGCAAACTCGGATTTCTTTATTCCAAGCACATTTATGAAGGCTACGAGCCTGTCTTTCATATCCATTTGATCTCCTTTTTAGCCCCCTGTGGAGCTAAATTTCGCTATTGCAAGGAACTGCGAGTGTTGGCAGTTTTTCCTTGACTACATCGCATAGCTATAATTTCATAGCTTCGCATAAGACATAAGTTGCAACATTGCGAAGTATGTCAATAAAAAAAAACAGGAGGTTCCGGTGAGATCACCTTACAAACCAGAAGAAATGAAAGCAGCAATGGCACTTAAACGCTTCACTATAATAGCGTTAGCAAAAGAAATGAGTATTTCCCGAAGGACTCTCGATTATTTTCTAAATGGAGAAATGGGAATGAGTCGAGGAGAAGAATTGTTACAAAAATTACAACCTGAATTAGCTGAAATAGGCAAATTAACTAAGAAAATCAAGAGACGCAAACTTCAACAATGCGAAGAGAGTTGATTATGGAGTGCAGAGAGCTAACTATCGAAGGGATACAATCGAGCTTTTCGGTCAGCCAATCCTCTGCTTATAGAATGACTAAGAGTGAAGGATGGGATTTTATATCAAAACCACTTCCCAGAGGTGGTCGCAGAAAATTTTACCTTGTACCTGAGAAACTGATACCGGAAAAGAAAGCTAAACCAAACAAGAAATCACTTCCTGAAGTTGTTAAAGCAGAAGTAGTGAAATATGATCCGACTATACCTGATTTGATTCCTGCAATTAAAATACCCGAGCATGAACTTTATAGAGCTCAATTGAAAGGTGCTCTATGTGATAAATTATTAGAAGCTATCGAAAGAACAGTAAGTAAAAGTAAAGCCATAGATGAAATTACCGAAGCTTATAATTCAGGTTACCTGTTACCTGAACTATTAGCTTTGGAAGGCAAACGCACAACTCGCACCTTGAGAATATGGCTTAACACTTATGAAGAGAGTGAGAAAGATTTCAAAGCATTAACCAGACTATCCAGAGCATCCAATGGTATGAAAGCTACCGATCAAGAGCAAAACTTTCTTTTAGGTCTTCTTCTGGATGCCAATAAAATTAAAATCGGTTCTGCTATCAGGAAGCTGAAGCAGTTAAATAGATTAAAGATAATAGATTCACCAACCAGCTCAAGAGCATTACGCAGATGGGTAGAAACTTGGCGAGATGAACATCTCCAGCAGTGGAATCTTCTGCGTAGAGGTAAGAAATACTCCAAAGACCATTATGTGATGAGTCTGCTTCGTGAAGAAGCTCTTGAGGTTGGCGATGTCTGGGTAGCAGATGGTCATAAACTGGCATTTGATATTATCGATCCTGTCTCCGGTAAACCTAAACGTATGATGCTGATTCTATTCTTTGATTGGGCATCACGATATCCTGTTGGAGCTTCGATAGCCAACACCGAAGATTCAGAGCATATCTTATTAGCTCTTAGAAATGGCATAATCCACTGGGGTGGCAGACCGAAGTTTGTCTATCTGGATAACGGCAAAGCCTTCCGAGCCAACCTGTTTCATGAGAAGTGGGAAAGTCACGATCTGGAGAAAGAACTCTGCGGAATCTTCCCAAGATTGGATATCGAGGTTGAGTTTGCCAAAGCTTATAATGCCAGAGCTAAAGTTGTTGAGAGATTCTTCAGAACCTTCCAGGAAGATTTTGAGAGATACATGGCAACCTTCAGAGGTGCAAGCATAGCAGATAAACCAGCCTTTTTGATGCGTAATGAGGAATGGATACGATCACTGAGAAAACGAGAACCACTCACACTTGATCAGGCAAAACAACTCATGGCAGTCTACTTTCAGGAATTCTACGGTAAAACTCCACATAGTGGTCTGGCTGGTATTGCTCCATTGGATGTATTTCAGAAAAATCCAGCTCCGGAAGATCGCAGAATTGATATTACCGAACTTAACTTCATGATGCTCAAGGTAGAGCAGCGAACTGTAAAGGCAAACGGAATCCAACTTGCCAATATCCTATTCTACCATGATTATCTGATGAGTTATGTGGGTAAGAAAGTTTACCTACGCTACGATCTGATGGATTTGAGATCCATACTGGTTTATGATGAGAATGAGAAACTAATCTGTCAGGCAATGGCACGTAAATCCACACATCCCTTTGTTAAACTGGCAAAGGATAAACCGATGGCTCGTAAGACTTGGAAAAAGCAACTGGCACATCAGCGTAAACTGGAAAAAACTCTGCAGGAAAGCTCTGCTGCGATTCGCAAGCAAGTTGAAGAAGCAGTTTCAGAATTTGAATTACCACTGATGAACCTATCAGAATCAGCTTTTAACGATTCAAGTCTATTAGAGCATAAATCTACACATAATGAAAATGATGATATTGAAAAATTAGCGCATCAAACGGCGAAGCTGATCAAACCACCGATTGAAACTTCAGAGGAAGACGAAGCGCTTCGTAAATTGGATAAAATATTTATGAATACAGGATTGTAATAGGAGAGATCATGAAAGAACTATCACTTATTAAAACACGTAATGTAAAGGAAGCGGATAAGCTTATAGATTATCTGCTGAACCGACCCAAAACAGAAATGGTGGGATTGGGACTTATCTACGGACCTCCAGGTCTGGGTAAAAGCAGGTTTGCAAAACAAAAAGCCATCATGGAAGATTACATTTATCTGAGACTGGAAGCTACTATGACAGCTAAGAGTTTTGCCATCAAACTTCTGGAAGTTATCAGATACCATCTGGGCATGTCGCAGGTTAAAATCAGAGGAACTGCAAATGAGATCTTCAACAGAACTCTCAATATCCTCAAGAATTATGACAATATCGTAATCATTATTGATGAGATTGATTATGCTTTTAAATCACAGAAAATCTTAGGCAGCATCCGAGATATTGTAGATGAGACATTATCAGTAGTTATTCTGGTAGGCATGACCGATGCCAAAGAGAAACTCCTGCTTGCAGATTCTCACTATTTTGATCGCTGTAATTATTTCTGTGAGTTCAAAGAGATAACCGAAACTGATATCAGAAACATCTGCTCTCAGATCTCCGATGTGACGGTTGACGATTCCATTATCAGAGTAATCAAACAGAAAACAAAAGGTAATATTAGAAAGCTGATCAAAGCTTTGTATTCAATAGAGACCAATGCTAAGAAGAATAATCTTTCAGTATTCGGTATTGAGCAGTTAAAATCACTTGAAATCACATAGAGGTAGATATGAATGATTCTTACACAAAACCTGTAAAAAATTATATCCAATACAACAATAAACCTTTTACTACCAAGCAGATCGCAGATGAAACAGGCTTCGATCTGCTTCAAGTTAAACGAGTTATAGCAGCACTTCTCAAGAAAGAAGCAATCAAAGCAATCAGCAAAGATGGTAAATACAAGATTTATATTAAGAATCCCGATTTCAAAGAAGAGCCTGTTACTAACGATTATGGCTACAATTATAGAATGATGAAGAAGATGTATAACCTGATCAAAAACAAGAAAGTCAGCAGCAGCAGAAAACTGGAGGAGATGACAGGCTTCCATCGCAGAGCAATCTTGAGATATTTAAAAGCTTTTGCATCAATCAAGATCATCACTCTCGAATTGGGTTATTACAAGGTTATAAACTTCAAACCTGACTTTGCTTTAGTCGGTAAGAAGGTAGAAGATGATATTTTAATAATTTTAAGAGAAAACGATTCCGGAGGAAAAATGGCAAAAAGAGAAAAAGTCCTTAAAGATGCAGACGGCAGAGAATATCCTGCTAAGATTATTGATCCGCAACTGGTCAAACGAGATACGGTAGTAAACCGAGTAATGAAAAGAGCCTTCAGGCTTCATACTAAAATTATGGATGAGAAAGACAGAATAACATCCGATATTGATAGATACTTATCACAGACAGCAGAACAGTATGGTGAGAACTGGAAAGGTAATGCAGAGCTTATCTCCTTTGATGGGAAATATAAAATTGAAGTCCGACATCGAGAGAGAATTGAATTCAGTGAAAAGCTGCAGATAGCCAAACAGAAGATTGATGAATGTCTCAAGCGATGGACAGAGGATTCTAATATAAACCTGCAAGCTGTGGTTCTGGAAGCTTTCCAAGTAGATAAGAAAGGTGAGATAGCCAAAAGCAGAATCTTGGGATTACGCAAATACAATATCAAAGATGAGCAGTGGAAGCAAGCTATGGATCTGATTGACGAAGCAATCCAGATAACTTCTACAAAGCAGTATATTGCCTTCTATGAACGCCCGGCAAATGATAAACCATTCCGGCTTATATCACTCAATTTCAGTGCGATATAGCTGATAGCAGGAAGTGATAATGAACTCCGAGTTTCCGGAGTGTTTCTCTTTGCGCTGAGGTTTCATAAATATCATTGGCATACGTGGGCATCGCTGCTTGACGCTGATGCCCATTTGCTTTATATGAATACAGGAGAAGAAGAAAGATGCAGGTTTTTAATGAACAAAGATGCTACACACCACAGAGAGTTTCTGAAATACTCTCGGTTGATATCAGTACAGTCTACAGACTGATCAGAGATATTGATGATCCGCTTCCTGCCTTCCGGCTCAAGAACAACGGGCAGCTAAGAGTGCATGGCAAGGATCTGAATAAATACTTTGAGGATCACAAAGTAGATCCCCTAAACGAATGATGACCCAGAGACAGGCTGAGTATGCAAGGAAGCTGAGACGAAATATTGTCATCTTCGCAAAAAATGATCTCCGGATGACAATCGATCAGCTTCATGATCAAATGCATGATCTCGGTTATGGAACTTCCCTGAGAAAACTCAGCCTGTCATCCCTAATCAATCTTAACACTACATTGCATGGCAAAACTCCCCACATTTACGAAATACTCGATGCTCAGGGCAAAAAGATCTGGGCTTTGTATAAACTGTCGGATTGGAATAAAGAGAAGCTGTACGGCTTTATTGCTCAACACTTTGGTAAATCCGGCATCAAATATCTAACTAAGCAGGAAAAAGGTGCTTTGATTAAAGTCTTGGAAAATTATGAACAGCCGAGAATACAAGATTAAAAGAGAATCTGCCAAAAAGCTCTATCTCAAAGGTGAAACCGATATAAAAGCTTTAGCTCGTATCTATGGTGTTGCCGATAAAACGATGCGTAACTGGATCAAGAAAGGAAACTGGAACGATGAGCTGGATGAGATAGCCAACCTTGAGGATGAGATTCGGATAGCTGTGAAAAAGGCTTTAATCAAGGCTCTCAAAGAGTATGCCAGAGCTCCGCAGGATACTGCTCTGCAATCGCTGGTTTCACTCCTGCGTCAATACTCCAAGAATATCGAACCTACCAGAGATTTCATTGAATACATGAAGAAGTTTCTGGATTGGCTGATAGATTTCTACTTAGCTCGTAATGATGAACAGACAGCAATGGCAATTCAAAGAGAGATATTAGGTGCTTCCGGCATTGTGGAATACTTCAGGATGCGAGCAACAAGTGGTTAAGTTTACTCAGGCAGACTATAAGAACTTTTCTCAGATAGCTGAAAAGACTGCCAGTGTAAAACCATTTCTCAACGACACACCTGCCAAGAAAAGAAATCGAATCAAGAAAGCTACCGGAGATAACTGGCAGGCATTTTCCTATTTCTGTAAAAGCTACTTTCCACACATCTTCAAGTTACCATTTGCAGATGATCATAAAGAGATGTTCGAGACTACCGAGTATTATAATGGCATTACTTCCGTTACCGGCTATCGTGGTCTGGGTAAAACAGTACTTATGGGAGTTGTTTATCCTATCTGGAAGATCATCAAAGGTGAGAGATATGTTATCCATACTGCTGCAGATGCTGATCTGGCAGAGGAGAGAACAGCTTTTACCTACAATGAGCTGACCAACAATAAAAGGCTGCAATCCGATTTTGAAGGTTTGATTCCTATCGATAAAGATGAATCTGATTTCTATCTTCAAAATAGAACCAGAATCCGAGCAAGAGGAATAAAGCAATCCTTCAGAGGATCCATTAATCCCAGAACTTCTACTCGACCCGGACTTGTTATCTGTGACGATATCGATAAAGAAGAGAATATCGGCAATCAATCCATTGGCAGAAAGAAGATGGATAAGATCGTTCAGGAGATCGGCGGTGCTTTAGATCCCAAAGGTAATGGAAAGATAATCTGGCTGGGTAATCTTGTTCATCCCAATTATGCTATCTGCCAATTCCAGCAAGGCATTATCGATGAGATCAAATCCAACAAAAAGAGATTTAATCCTGATAAGATACAGCATCTATTTACTGATGGCAGGAGACTGCTTAGATTTCCTGTTGAGCTTAAGAATGGCAAATCAGCATGGGAAGATCAATATCCTACCGATGAACTATCAAAGCTCAAGCAGAAGTTCGGTCTTACTGGCTACCAACGAGAGTTTCTGGGTAAACCTGTGATTGAAGGCAATATGTTCAAATTTCACTGGTTCACCAAATACTCAAGGCTACCTAAGCGAATGAAGAAAGTCTGGATGTATGCTGATCCTGCTTGGGGTGAGAAAGGCTGCTATAAAGCTATTATCTCTGTTGGTTATGAAGGTAATCGTTTCTATATCATACACGTCTGGATCAGGCAGACTGAGAACAGTAAGTTCTTTGGTTTTTATTATGATGCTTACACAGAGCTTTCCAAGCGATACGGAATCCACTTTCGAGCTGCAATGGAAACCAATTTCGGTCAGCATAGGATCCTATCCGATTTTGATCGCTGGTGTAAGGAGAATAACCGAAATCCGATCTCACACCGCATCAGAAGAATCAATAATGATAAGAATAAAGGACTCAGGATTGAGCGCACAGACACCGTTATTGAAACCGGAAAGGTGCAGTTTCCGGATGGTCAGGATACTCCGACTCTGATCAATCAATTCCTTACCTATCCTGATGGCTATGTAGACGGTCCGGATGCTCTTGCCGGATGTCTGGAAAGATTTCCGGAATATGATGTCGGCAGAAATAGAGTTAGAGTCAGGAGCTTTTCCTTTTGAATTATTATGACCAGTTGATGTATAAATACTATCGCATCCTCAATAATGCTTGGAAAAAGGAAGTTAAGGATTCAGCAAGGCAGGCTATTCAGATACTGTCAGACATTCCTAAGAGCGAGAAGCTCAAAATCAGGCATATTGACGACATTTTAGAGATAATCAACTCCAACCTCAGTGAAGACTTTTCCTCGCTTGTACGGCAGGATACGAAGGCTTTTATTCAAAAGTCTCTCAGGCTGGGTATCAATGATGTTCAGAAGCAGGTTCCACATAACACTTCGATAGGCTTGTATGGGATTCAGGAGAGGAAACTGGAATCACTCATAACCAAGCAGAATCTCTTCTGGATAGGCAACAGATATGGAACAGATATAGAAGCTGGATTCAAAGAAACTCTCAAGGAAGCTGTGTCTTCAGGTTATACAAGAGAGATGCTGGCAGATAAGCTCAAACAGCAGTTTCAGCATCTGGGTGAGAAATCGGCTCATTATTGGCAAGGACTAGCAGAGCATACAGCTCTCAGAGTGCGAGAATTTGGCAGGCTGGAAGGCTACAGAAAAGCCGGAGCGACAGGATATCGGTTGGTAGTGATCCTGGATGATCGGACATCTGAGATCTGCAGGGCATTGGCTGCTCAGGATAAGGTTTATCCACTGAATGATGCTATTGAAACAATGGAGCAGCTTATGAACATAGATACCCAAAAGCATTCGCTGGAGACAGTTAGAGAAATGACGAAGGAGATTGCACCTTGGGTAACAGAGAAGCAGATCGAATATGATCCGCATGGGAAAGCGATTGGTGTCTCAGGAAATCATACTCCGTTTCCGCCCTTCCATTGGAAATGTAGGACTACTACGGAGATTGTGTATTAAAGGTTTATAAAAAGGCTATATCACCACATTTAACAAAGCCAGATTCGTCAGATAACAGCAACATCCAATCATCTTTGGAAGCCTTTTGGTGTCCAAATATATAACAGTTTTTGGCAGCATATTCACATAATTTCTCAAATTCATCGGCTTTGAAAACTGGTGTCATGGGAGTGCCTTCAGTAACATTTTCATATAGTTGGATATGAGTAAGATCATCTTCTGAAAATTCAACTTGTCTGTAGTATTTCTTATTGGGAGCTTCTCCACTCCAGTCAGCATAGTTGGGATATTTCTCTTTCAAACTTGGGTCTTCAATTAAAACATGATGTGTTCCGTTATTCCATTTCTTCTTATTCTCTAACCATTCATTTAAAGCATCACTATAAAATCTGTAATACATCGGCTGATGTTTGCCATTTTCATTTTTTGGATGCTCCCAGTTAGCTGGTACTCTTCTAATTTCTCTTCCCATGTTATCTCCTTATTCATTCCTTTAATTAACTGATTGCAGTATATATTCTTAGGTTATATGTAGCAAGTCTTATATCAATGAAGTTAGGAATAAATGGAAAGATTATAATTTTAACTGTCTTTATCTTCTATTGATTTCTCTAATTCATTAAAATCAATATTATATCTTTCTTCTAAATAGTTTAAAACTTTGTTTAAACCACTCATAATAGCAATGGAATTTGCTCCAAATTGATAAATACCAGTTAAAATTAAGTCATCTTGGAAGATAAATTCTTTTCGATACTTTGTGGATCGTACTTTAACTTTCTCATTTTCTTTATTGATAAAATTTATTGGATATCTGTATCCTCTGCCTTCTCCTTCCCAAACACCATATGGACCGTAATTTTGAATATTTCCATTATAGCATTGACTACCAATAATTGTTTCCAAAGTAAGCAATAAATCTTTTCTCTCAAGGGATAACATTCTTAACCTCCAATGTTTTTTAAAATAATTGTTTTGTTTATGATCTGAATCTAACGATATAATAGCAAATCTAAATAATAAATCGCCTTTAAAAGATATGTTCTTTCAGTTTGCTTTAAATCAGAATAGTCTTTATAGATTTCTCTAAGTATTTTAAACAAATCAGGATAGACATCGTCTGGATTCTCAAGATGTGTTATAGCTTGTAATAATCTTATCCTCTTGAAGTTATTATAGTTATCAAGTGTTAATTGTTTCTTTTTAATTTCGGTTAACATTAAGGATATTTCATTGGCACTTTCAGTTCCTGTGTTCAGATTACCTGATCTGATTAAGGTTTTATCAGCATTTTTCAACAATTCTATAAGGTTCTTCTTTTGATGTTTTTTTGTGCTTTTGGATTTATTAATTTTCCTAATTGCTTCATCAATACCACTCTCGGACTGTTTGATGTAAAAATTTAACGGAAGATATTTTGAAGATTCATAACATGCAGCATCAAGATACGATAACGCATCCTCTTTTCTTAAATCTTTTGATATTAGAAACGCATCAATAATTTGTTGAGTATGAATAATTGACGGGATTACTTCAGTTTTACTTTTTATGAATACAGCACTATATCTGCTTATTCTTTTTTTATCTTCATCTGAAAGGTCATCCCATTTAAAAAACTTAACTGGAATAGCATCCTTATTAGGATTATTAACTACTTGGAAAAGAAAAGCCTGGAATGAGTATTTACCAGTATCTACAACATCTTTACTAAGTGAAGTTCTATAATTATCAATAAATGAAATTACTGACTTCAAATTACTGTTCCGTTTTATTGACTCAGTATGAGCTTTATCGTCATGGTAAAGCTGTAATGCAAAACTTAAAGATTCTTTTAAAGTAAATCTATCATCAAATTCCTTCAATATTAGATCATCAAAGTTGAACAACATTGCTTGGCATTCACCGAAAATTGTTGAATCAATTTCAGGAAGATATCTATGTTCAATTTTGTTTCTTAGGGGTATGAAAAACTCAAGATTTTTTCTAACAGGATTTTGTGTGTCTGACTTGAAGTATTTTTTTATACAGGTACTTAATTCCCAGTGCTTATAATCACCATCAATGGTCTCATAATGATAACCATTCTTTCTCTTATAGTATGGTTTAGTCTTTTTCTTCCAAAATATTGCATGCAAGAGTGAAGTCCATGCTATAATCATCAATGTTATATACCCGCTTGATTTAAACTTAACTGATGGTTTATTGTAAATCTCAACAGCACATAAAGCACTATGGCGAGATTTTTCTAAACACTGTCTTACTATATTTGAATACCTTTTCATACTGAATCAGCTCTACATTTCATTGTTAATAAATGATGACACGCAGTCAGTTTTTTCATCAGCTAATAACTTCAACTCAAATTCTGAGAAAAAATATTGATCAGCAAAATCAGATTCCAATTCATCAGATGTTATGATATAACCTTCTTCATAGTTTTCAATTAATGAATCATATATAGATTCCAGAAATTTCCTTTGTTTTTCTACGATGCTTTGAAATTTACTCTCATAAAGTTCGATTTCTTCTAAGAAATCTTCTTTTTGTTCAAAAAAAATATTACCATTCGCATGAAGGTGTTTGTTTCTCTTATTTACTAATCCAGAAATATCTCCGATAGAACCATCATCAAATCCCACAAGTCTGAAAAAGCGAAAAACTGTTTTTTCATTAATTTTAGAAAAGGAAAATGGGCTACTCGGATTTTTTAAAAATTCCTTCTCCTGACTGGGAAAACCTATCCAGCAAAATTCAAATTCTTGTGATTTTTCTTTTGCAATACGCAGCAATTGAATATACACAAATATCATATATACAATGTGGAGATGTGAAAAGGCACTTGAATAATATCCGCTATCTCCGCAATTTATTAAATGTTCAAGATGATGTTCAAGATACTTTGCGAGATTAGGTTCTGAGATTTTTAAAGGGAAATATTTAGAGAATGTATATAATTCTTCCATAAATAGTCCAACTTTAATTATCACCCCATAGGTCACTGATTAATTGCTCAATTCTATCTATCATTTTTTCAATAAGTTCATTACAAGCATCTACTATTTTTTTTTCTTCTTCAATCTCTTTGATAATTTTTTTCTGAATATCAATAGGTGGAAGTGGTATTTTAAGAACGTTTAAATCATCTGGTCTTACTCCAGCCTGTCTAACTCTAACCGACAAAGAGATAATTTTTTCTTGTATCGGAGATGATGACAAGAAGTAATATAACCAATCGTTTGTAATTCTCTTACTATTTGGAATACATTTCATTAATGCTACATTATATGCGCCTGATTTACCTCTGAGAATTTGAAAAACTGGCGGTCCATAACGCCCTATCATGATGTCTTTATCATTACAAGTTTTATGTCTTTCACTGACTGGTATATATACCGCATTATCATCAGATCTATAATCTCTGATTTGAAGCAATCTTATGTAACCTTTTTGGGGTTTATAAATAAAGGTTGATTTGGGTGGTTGAGTACCACCTTCATATGAACATATTTCTCCTAATTCAACAACTTCCCATTTAGAATCAATTCTATACTTGGGTTCCCAATTTTCAATGATTTGTTTAGCACCTTTAATGACTTTCTGATATTGTTTTATTTCTTTTACAATACTATCTTGAATCTCTTTTACAGGTAATGGTATCTTTATAGAAATAAGGTCTTTGTATCTTAATTGTTTTCTAACAGCACCTTGTGATTTTTGATTGATTATTTTATCAGCTTCCTTACTTTTCAATATCTGAAATAAATATTCAGCATTCAGTTTATCATTAATAATTTCAAACACAACATACATTGGACTAACACAACCAATATTTTCTGTATTATTATAAGCGATTGAACCAACATTAATTCTTGATGGGTTATAAGCAAAATAATTTGGCATAATAATTTTATAATTATTTAAATTTTTTGATGATACTTTTTTTTGAAACAAATCCTCTGTCCTAACAAAACCATGAATATTTGATACTGACCATACTGGAATGTCTTTATCTTTGACTCTTAATGCCCTTTCTTTAATTAAGCTGTTTAATCCAATTACAGGGCATGTAACTTTACTATAATCAAAAACTTCTTTATATCTATCTCCAGTAAGATTATAGTCACCATTTTCTGCAATTCTGTTTTTACTAACCACCAATGATAAATCTTGATTATCTTCATGAGCTAAAGACCTATTATATTTCCATTCACGTACAACATTTAATGCTGCGGGTAAATCATTTTTTTCAATTTTCCGTCTCTGAGCTCCCAGATCGAAGCCATCATTTTCAATTTTTATAAATAAAATATCATCGTAATCTTTAGAGAGTGTTTTATCTAAAATTAACACTGAAGTCTTTACTCCAGAATATGGTTGAAAAACACCGCTGGGTAAACTAATCACTGCCCATAATCCCCAATTCTCAATTAAATTCTTCCTTAAATTTACATAAGCATTACTGGTTTGAAAGATTATGCCCTCAGGTACGATGATACCTGCTCTACCACCTATTTTAAGGTGCTCTGCAATATAATCTACAAATAATACTTCTGATCTTCTAGCCTGAACACTAAAACGTTTATGAGGAGAAATTCCTCCTTTTGGTGTCATAAATGGTGGATTTGCAAGAATGACATCATAATCTTCATCCCAACGCTTTTCATCACTAAGAGTATCATATTCATATATTTGTGGTTCTTTAAAACCATGAAGATATAAATTTACAAGAGCAAGTTTAACCATATCAGGAGAAATATCATAACCATTAATATTTTTTGTTAACTTGATTTTCTCATCTGGAGAAAGCAAGTCACCAGTATAGACTTTCTTGTCAGCAATAATAGTTTCAGTAGCTGTTTCGCCTTGTTCAAAAACACCATTTCCGTTTATAGTTTCAGATGAATTTGTTTTCAAAATGTGCTTAAACGAAGATATTAGAAATCCTGCCGTTCCACAGGCAGGATCGAGGATACTTTCATTTTTCTTTGGTTCAATAATACTCACAATAAAATCAATAATATGACGAGGAGTTCTAAACTGACCAGCATCACCTTGAGAACCGAGAATTGAGAGTAGGTATTCAAAAGCATTACCAAGATTTTCACTATGATCATATTGAAAATTATTAATTTCTTTTAGAAATAAATTCAGTGTTCTTGCATCCCTAAAAGGTAGAAATGCTCCTTTGAATATGTCTCTAAATAGTTGTGGTATATACGGGTTCTGTGGCATTTTAGCAATAGCCTGAACATAAAGATCAAGACGACTTTGACCTGACATCTTGGAATCCATTAACTTTGACCAAGCAAATTCTTTATATTCTTTTATGAAAAACTGAGGTTGAAGACCGACTTCGATATTTTCCCGATCCATATCATCCATGAATTTGTATATCAAAGCTGTGGTTATCTGTTCTACTTGAGCTTTTGGGTCTGGTACTTTACCAACCAGAATATTTCTGGCAGAATCAATTTGTCTTTTTATATCAGCATTCAGCATCTACACTCCTAATTCATATATGTATTTATTCTTACATAATCTTTTACATAAAGTGGGATGGTTTCTCTCCAACCATTCAAAGCTTTATATTCTTCAAATGTGAAACCTGCATAATCTCTTGGGAAACGATTATTGTTCAACTCGTTTCTGAAGTATTCATCTGCCACAAAAGCTTTTAGGAAGTTCTTAATATAAGGTATATATTTACTTTCCGGTTTATATATCGATATGAACTTCTCACATTCATCTTCCAGAAGCTCATCTCGGCTCTTGAAGTGTTTTATCAATCCAAAGATTCTCTCTAAGAATTCTCTCCAAGTTATTCGACGATCAAGATTCTGGCTTTTTCTAATTTTGTCGAGATTTAAGAATAGTTCAGGTTTATTTTCATACTTTTCACGCAAAATCCTAATAGCCTGATCCCAAAGATCATCTTCAACAGCTCTTTTAACTTCTTCGTCTTGTAGAATCGTAGCTTGAGCTTTTTCAAATAATTTGCGATCTATTTTCATTCCTTCTAAACCAATCTCTGTTTCTTTAATAGTTTTAACGAAGTCAGGATCGGTTATTTCCACATTGCCTGCAACTGGTGGTGGTTCAGGAGGTTCACCAGTTGTTCCTGTCTGCACCGGAAGTTTGATAACTTCATCATAGTTGTATTTTTCTTCAAAATATTCACAATTAGCGAAAAAGTCGAATAGCTTGAAATTCTCCTTACGTACTTCATGGTTTTCATTGTATTCATCGGTGTATTTAAAATCAAATTTACGTGTTCCTCGACCCTTAATCTGGATAAAATCAGTTGGTGAAAAGATTGGTCTAAGAAGCCCAATATTCAAGATGTCTTCACAATCATATCCAGTAGTCATCATACCAACAGTTACACAGACTCTGGTTTTACTCGATTTATAAGCCTCCAAGAACCTTGTGTGACCACGTAGGTTGTTATTTGCGAAATTGATTGAATACTGTTGAGCGTTCGGAATTCTGGAAGTTATTTGGATGGCAAAATCAGAATTGTATCTGTTGGGATACATCTTATCAGCAATTTGATTCAGTAACTGTGTAATTTTAGCAGCATGATTTTGGCTGACGCAGAAAACTATACTTTTACCAACTTCTTTGCTTATTGGGTCTTTTAGAGCATTTTCAATAAAGGTTTTACAGAAAACGAAATTTGTCTTTTTAGAGAAAAATTTTCTTTCAAAATCCTTCTGGAAGAAAGTTTCCTCTTCTTCTCCTTCTTCCTTTTCGACCATTACAGAATAGCCTTCATCAGAAAGCAATTGTGTTGTTATATCAGTACGAGCATCAACTACAATCGGACTTATCAAATATCCGTCTTTTACTCCGTCAATCAAGCTGTATTTATAAGTTGGTTCTCCGGAATTACAGCCGAAAGTAGTATAAGTATCAAGTAATTGCCTTTTCTCCCATGCTCTGGGATCATTTACTGACAGCTCATCTGAATTAATATTCTTCAGGTAATCCTTCGGTGTAGCTGTTAAACCTAATTTGTAACCTATAAAATATTCAAATACGGCTCTGGAATTTCCTCCTATTGCTCTGTGGCACTCATCAGCAATTAACAAGTCAAAATCGGTAGGTGAAAATAATTTCTTGTATTTGTCTTGGGTAGTAAGGCTTTGAATAGTAGTGACAACGATCTCAGCTTTTTTCCAATCATCTCTGTTTTGTTTATAGATGACAGCTAAATAGTCATTCTTTAAATATCTTTCAAAATTCTTATGAGCTTGATCTTCTAATTCTAACCTATCAACGATGAACAGAACTCGTTTTGCATTCCCAGTTCTTAAAAACAATTTGATAATAGCTGCTGAAATTAGTGTTTTACCTGTTCCTGTAGCCATTTCGAATAAATATCTGTCATTCCCTTCTTTTGCAGAGGATTGAAGTGATTTAATAGCTTTTAATTGGTAAGGTCTAAGAATGCGGAGATTGTTGTCATACAAATACTGATCTCTTGTAGCTTCGTTTTTGTACAATGGATCTGATTTAAAAGAAGGATTCTGAGAGATAGCAATATAATCATTCTCAACTATTTCATCTGCGAGTTTTGTGTTATTTGGTTTGAAATCAAGACGATGTTCCAAAGATTCCTGAGTGGGAAATTCAGTAATAACTTCGGGATTGCCCCTTTCTAAATCCCAGAAATAATGCAAGTTTCCATTTGATAGAATTACAAAACGGACATTCTGAGAATAAGCATAATCACGAGCCTGCTCTTTTGCATCAAGTGGATTGATCTCTTCCCTTTTAGCTTCCAACACAACTAATGGGAATCCATTACTATCGAGTAAAAGAAAATCAACAAATCCGTTTTTGGTAATCTCAAAATCTTCACCAAAACTATCAATTTGCTGGTGAGTTATTTTCACATTAGGTTCTAACTGAATATTGGCAGCTTTACCATTTTCATCAAAGAATAACCAACCAGAATCTTCTAAAAGTCTATTAATCTTAATTCTTGCCTTTGCCTCTTTTTCTCGCATTCTATGTACCTTCTTTGATTAACTTGAACTGACTAATTGATCTGAATAACCTAATCCGTCAATAACATTCTGTGGTAAGCCATCACAACTCGATTTGCTTTATACTGTTACATAATCTTAATACCCCCATGAGAAGTAGTAATTTTATTGATTGGGACAGAGTTAAATTTTTTAACAAAAGAGAATTTAACTGCAGATGTTGCGGAGCAATCAGCATCTCAGCTAATCTGGTTTTGAAGCTGGATTTGGCGAGAGAACTTGCAGAAACTCCATTTATTATAACCAGCGGATATCGCTGTCCAAAACACAATCAACAAGTTGGTGGAGTGAGGAATTCTGCTCATGTTCTCGGTCTGGCAGTAGATGTCGCAGTTCCCAATAATGTTGTACGTCTCAATATCATTCGTGGTCTTATCATTGCAGGCTTCCGCAGGATCGGTATCAGTAAAGACTTCATTCATGCAGACATCGATAAATCCAAACCTAACAACCTGTGGCTATATGGAGACAAGTGATGTTACCTATCAATACAGCTACTGCAATCTCAATTCTTAACCTGAACTCTGATGATAGGATAATTGCAACCTTTGATCAGCATGCTCCGAAAGTCGTTCTGCTGCTTAAACGAATAACCGATGATGATATCTGGAATGATCTGCAGGCTGATCTGACTGATGAAGATACACAAAACTCATTCAAGTTTGCATATAGTTACTATCTGCTGGTTTCTGCTGTTGAATTTCTGAACCTGAAGACTCTGGGTGAAGGCATTATCAAATCCACCGGAATCGATCAACAATCCACTGAACTTCTCACTGGAAGCGAAATCAAGGCATTCAAGAAAAATCTTGAGATCCAAGCTCTGGAGCTTATCTCCGAATATCTCAATGAATCAGGCTTTGATCGTTTGAAAGAGCTGAAAACCGGAAAATCCAAAATCAATCAAACCGGAATTAAGATAGCAGTAATATGACTGGCATCGATAAAGAAATCCTCAGAGCAATCTTCAAAGCAATCGAAAGCAGACTGCATCGTATTGGCAGTGTTATCGAAGGTGAAGCTCGAAGGCTTATACTCCAGCAGGATATCAAAGACAAAGGTGATTTCCTGCAGAACACCGGATATGCAGTTCAATTCAATAACGCATCCATTGATCTGGCAGTGGGATCTAATGTTCCTCATGAGCAATATGTCTTGGGAGGTAAAGTGCCTTCCTGGACTCCCATAGAGCCACTCAAAGCTTGGGTGGAACGCAAAGGTCTGGCTTGGGTAGATAAAAAAACCGGAAAGCAGCTTTCAGTTGATCAGATTGCCTATATGATCAGAGCTAAGATCAAGCGAGAAGGTATTCCTGAACGTAACGTCTTTGCAGAGGTGATCAAGAATAAACAGCAGTGGATTTTCAATCAGTTAGACAGCATCGAGGTAGCTCTATGACCTTCTCTGAGAAAAGACAGAAGATCATTGCTGCATTGGAAAACAGTGGAATTCTAAATGATAACATCTCATTCAAAAAAGATGAAATCCCCAGAGAATTTCCTGCTGCTATCGTTACTCTTGATGGTGAGAAAGGTATAAAACCTACTGCTAAGAGGTATTGTGAGTTCGAATATGATATTGCTGTTTTCCTGATCGCTGATGTTAACAAATCTGATGATCCAGATGCTGATATACTGACTTTAGCTAATACGTTCAAAGAACAATATCAAGATGCATTGTGCAGTGATATCCCAAAGATCGATTACTATCCGGCACGAGCTGATTCCGGCAGGAAAGTCCGAATCGCCAAAGTCTATACGGTGAAAGAATGAGAGTTCAGAAGATAGGCGGATATCAGATCGGGAAAGTGGATACAGCAGAACTGCTATCCAAAAACTATGCTACGAAAGTTGTAAATCTGGATTCTCTTAAATGGATAGGTAAGAATAAAATAAGTAAATCCGCAGAGAAGAAGAAAGTCGTCCCTGCTCCTTATTCAATGGGCAATCTGCTTAAACTTCTGGAAAAAGATGAATACCATTCCGGCTGTATTGAAGCTAAGATCAACACCTGTCTCATGCAGGTAGAAGTTAAGAACTCATCACTCAAGAAATGGCTACTGGAAGCTGAATATCCGGGCAATGATGATATCACACTTTCACTCAATGAATTTCTCAAATATTTCCTTGCTTGTGGGAATGGATTTCTGCTGAAGATGCGCAACACTTCAAATCAATGGGTAGGCTTGGAAAGACTGCTGCCCACTGAAACTCAGATTGTAGAGAACTATGATGAATTCGGTTTTTTCAAACCAGATTTCATTCAAGTAAAGAACGGCAAGAAAAAGCTCTTTTCCGGAGACGATGTTATACACCTGAAAAATCTAACTCATAAGAGTAATGCATGGGGATTAGCTTGTCTGCCTGTAGCTATCAATATCGAAATCTTAGAGCAGATCAAGACCTTTGATTACAATAACTTCGTAAATGGACTATTAGTTGATTACTTCATGATCGTAGAAGGCGGAAGTCTGAAAGATGATGTGGTTGAAGATGCGGAAGGTAATGAAGTATTAAAAGATGCATTCACTGTAATTGAAGAAACACTCCAAGCAGCTAAAGGCAATAATAAATCACATACTACTGTTCTTATCGAGACAGAGAATAAAGATGCTAAAATCAGATTGGAACCACTCAGGCAGCAAGACAGAGATGGCGGATTCCTATCACTGAAGAAAGATCTCAGAGAAGGTATTTTCGCTTATCACAGAGTTCCGGCAAGGATCGTATCACAATTGATTCCAGGACAACTGGGTGGAGATAACAAATCCGATATGCTGATGTTCTATCACTTCGTGATCAAACCGCTGCAACACCGCTTGGGTCAGGTTTTAGCTCAAGAGTTCAATAAAGAGTTTAATTGGAAATTAACCGCAACAGACTTCGATTTTGGCGATCTTACCACCATCTTCGAAACTGATGACGAGAAGTTATTTAAAACCAACAGAAATAACTAAGGAGGAAATGTTGAAATTCAGAAAAATCCTGAAGAAAGGTGAGCTTCGAAATGTCGAAGTAGATCTGGTTTCGCTATTGTTTGATAATATGACTCCAGCAAACCAGAAAGGCTTTATAGTGAAGTCAGCCAACGGCAGAAGCTTTGTAGTAAAAGGCTCATCTCAGAAATTCAAATCTGAGACAGTGGGTACAGAAGGAAAACTCTATGTAACACTTATGGAGCCAGATGTAAAAGATGCTCAAGGTGATTTTTACAACAAAGCGGAAATCGAAAAAGCCTGCGAGTATTTCAGTAAACATGGCATGGTTGGCAAGAACGATATCAACCATAATAACTATCCTGTAGAAGACTTTTTTGTTTCTCAGAACTACATCCTGAAAACCAAAGATGAAGCTCATTTTCCTGATACGAAAGTGGGAAGCTGGGTGCAGGTTCTTAAATGTGAAAACCTGAAATCACCACTCTGGAAAAAGATTGAGAAGGGTGAATTCAATGGAGTCTCCATCTACGGTAGAGCCGATGATCTGGGAGCTGCAGAAGAAACTCTGAAAGCTATCCGCAAAGAGCTGGCGAACCTGAAAGACCTACAGAAATCTATGAAGGATTCAAATCGCAGACAGGAACTGGAATCTGCAGTAACAGAGCTGGAAACCAAACTCTCACAACTTGAATCTGGTCTGGGAGATGATGTGCTCCGTGAAGCTGTAAAAAGCATCGAGAAGTCTCTGAGTAATCTTTCAATCACAATGAACAAAGCTATCTCCAAATCCATTCAGGGAGAGCCCGGAGAAGATGACTCTGATCGGGAAGTGTTTATCAATGGAGATAAGGTAATTGTCAAAGCTGCACATCGTGAGATTTACAAAGGCATTGCCGATGTAGATTCAGGTAAAGCAATGAATATCCTGACTCCCAATAATACATCCCTTTTCATCGATGAAGTGATTGGATCTAAACCATCCGATACTCTGGCAGATGTATCAGTTATTCCGCTTCTGAAAGATGAGAAGATCGATGTTGGGCTTGTGGAAGATCTGATCTTCAAGAACAGTTTGGATGGAGCTCTTACTGCACAGGATGTGGGAACTGCAGATCTGGATTGCCCGACAGGTATTCTCAATGCTGAGTTTACTCTTGGAAGAGATGTTGTTGAATTCTACAAAGACAAGTATGGTGAAGATGCCTTCGGAGCTTATGTAGAACAGCACATTGCCAAGAAAGCTGAAAAAGCGATTCGCTTGCTTCTGTTCAAAGGAGACAGAGCTTCCGCAACAGCTAAACTGAAAGCACTTAACGGTGTGATCAAATTGGCTACTGATGGAACCGATATCACTGATATCAGTCCAACCACCTATGCTGAATGGACAGAGAGATTTGAACAGACTCTGCTTCTTTTCAGTGATGAGATGCTGGAAGAGCAGGAGAACTTCAAAATCTACGTTTCCCATAAAGATCTTATCAGAATCAGAACTGAGCTGGGACAGAGAGAAACCAATAAAGGTGATAAACTGCTTCTGGAAGGTGGTAAAGTATCATTCTCCGGAATTCCTGTAAAAGCTCGTCTCATGCCTGATAACTATATCGTAGCAGGACTCACCAAGTTTATCATAATCGGTTATCGTACTGATGCTGAACTGAAAGTAGAACATCATGGTTCTGACTGGAAATACCACTGGTATATCAGGATCAGACCGGGTATAACCTACGTTCCCAATTTTGTGAAAATATTCCATCTCACTGACGCATAAAAAATAAGGAGGTAAACATGTGGAAATGGATACTTAAACAAGCAATCAAAGCTCTTGCTGAGCCGATTGTTGATGCTATCATTGCAGCACTGGAAAACTTAGCTGCTAAAACCAGCAACACCATCGATGATGCTTTCGTAGCGAAGTTCAAAGAATTCAAAGAAGCCATCGTAGGCTGGATTCTTTCTAACTGCGATAAGATCGCCAAAGCAGCTTAAGGAGAATTGAATGCCAGTACAGAAACCAACACTTCCTACTGGTCTTAGTTCAGGAGATCTTGCCGATCTCCTGAACCAGATTGGTAAGGTAGATGTCTATAACATATATGCCGGAGTAGGCAGTCTCACAGCAGCAGAGATAACTTCAATCTTTGCATCACAAGAAACGATAAATACAGAGCTGGATTCCAACTTTGAAGAGATCGGAGAACTTGCAGAGAAGCCGTTCAAAGCAGAATCCAAAGCAGAGAAACTGAAGACTCGTCATTACCAGTTAGAAGGTAAGAGAACCAACGTGATAACTGTCACAATTGTAGGTATTTCCGAAGCCAAGAAGAACTGGTTGGAAGACCAGAGTGCAGGAATGACACAGCTTACCTTCATAGCGTTATCAAAAGATAAAACGCAAGCTATCCTGATCAATGGCTGTCGCTGGACAGTAGATTGGAGTGGCGAAGCAGATGGTCTTTATACTCAGGAAGTTACAACCGAGTTTATCGGTAAAACATCTGAGAAAGTAGTATTCTTTAACCAGATACCTGAAACAACCGGAGTATAGATGGATCGTGAAATAGAGAAGAAAATCTGCGATGTTCATAAAGAAATTTATGGTAATGGGGATTCAGCTAAGTCGATGGTCAGCAGGATAGTAAAGCTGGAAACCACGATCAAAGTCCTGACTTCGATTTCAGTTAGTCAGTTTTTGCTTTTGGTTGGTATAGCAATGAAAATGTTCTTTGGAGTTTAATCATGAATCTTACCTATGCAAAACTAAGAAAAGTACTCTCTCTGTTCCTGAAGAATCCAATCTTGCGAGATGATATAAAAGAACTGATAGAAGGCAAAGAGCAGGAATTGGATGAACTTGGCTTTCTGGATCTATTGGATAAGTCTCAGGTTGATGTGGAGCTTCTGGAAATACTAACAGAGAAGAAAGCATCCGATATTCCGGCAGAAGATGCCATTGGAGTGTTCGCAGATTTTTTTTGCTCTATCAAAGCCAGTTGGCAGAAGTTAAAGCCACTGCTTTCCGGTTTAGGATTAAAGGTAGAAACCAGTCTGACTTCCACATCGAAAGGTTAGAGATGGCTCTACGCAATATGGGATTTAATCAAATGGATTTTCAGGAAATGACACTTCCGGAGCTATATCTCCGTTACTGCCTTCAAGCTGAAAATATTAAGGAAAAATAATGGATAGTATAATTGCATGGATCGGTGGTAAAAGGCTTCTCAGAAAGAAGCTGGCGACACTGATACCTAAAGACATCAGAGGATACATCGAACCGTTCGGTGGTGCAGGCTGGCTGCTGTTTCTCAAAGAGAAATGGGCAAAGCTGGAAGTCTATAACGATTTGGATAGCAGGCTAACAAATCTGTTCCTGCAGGTAAAATATCATCCTGAAGCTCTACAGAAGGAGTTTGATTGTTTGATCGGCAGCAGAGATATGTTCGAGCTATTCAAAGCCAATGATGGTCTTACTGAAATACAGAAAGCAGCTCGCTTCATGTATCTGATTTCCAGAAGCTTTGGATCTAAAGGTGGAACCTTTGCCACTGCCAAAACTCAAGGTCATTGCAAACTGGAGAATAAGGTCAATCGCATCGAAGCTTTATCCAAAAGGCTGGATGGAGTTATCATTGAGAATCTAAGCTTTGAAAAATTGATAGCAAGATACGACACAAAAGACAACTTCATCTATTGTGATCCTCCATACATGAACGGCTTTAAGTATGATAACTCATTGAATTTCGATCATCAGAAACTGCACGACACTTTAAAGAAGATCAAAGGTAGGTTTTTGCTTTCTTATGATGATTGTCCGGAAGCCAGAGAGATGTATAAAAAATACAATATCATTGCTGTCAGCAGAGTAAAAGGGATAAACCGCAAGGCTGGGGAAAGTTATTATAAGGAGATCATAATATCAAACTATGAGGTGGAAAATGTATAGAACAGCAGAATTTGTAACTCCCAAGCATCCTGATAAACTGTGTGATCAGGTCTCCGATGCTATCTTAGATATATGCTTGAAAGATGATCCAAACTCCAGAGTTGCAGTTGAAACTATGGGTGGTCATGGACTGGTTTATGTGACTGGAGAGATTACATCAAAGGCAATTCCGGATATCAGAAAGGCAGTTAAATCTGTGGTAGGTAATGATATCAGCATCCAGCTTAATATCGTAAAACAAAGCGAACATATAGCTGGTGGTGTTGACAGTGGAGGAGCTGGAGATCAAGGTATCATGATCGGTTATGCCTGTAATGAAAATCCGGCATTAATTCCACAGGAAGCATTCCTGGCTCGAAGTCTTTGTCGGTTCATCTATAAAGAATTTCCGGTAGATGGCAAAACACAAATCACACTAAAAGACAACAGGATAATCAGCATTGTAGCCAGCTTCGTAAATACCAAGAAAGCTGATCTGAAAAACCTGATAATTGATTGGGCATTATCGATGAATCTGGATATTGAGAACTCAATCATTTACGCAAATCCTGCTGGTGATTGGAGTAAAGGTGGCTTTGAAGCTGATACCGGACTTACAGGCAGGAAGCTGGCAGTTGATAATTATGGACCTCGTATCCCACTTGGTGGTGGTGCTTTCTCCGGAAAGGATGCAACCAAAGTGGATAGGTCTGCAGCTTATATGGCTCGTAAGATCGCTGTTGATTATCTGCGTAAATTCAATGCTGAAGAAGTCTTTGTCAGGCTTGCTTATGCTATTGGTGTTGCATATCCAATGGAAGCTACAGCCATAGTTGACGGTAAAGAATTTCCTGTGTCCGGATATGATCTGACTCCCAAAGGTATAATCGAGTATCTGGATCTAAACAAGCCAATCTACAGACAGACTGCCAAATGGGGACACTTTGGTAATGGATTTAACTGGGATAGATAATGAATAGCATCATCGGCTGGGTAGGTGGTAAACGTTTACTGAGAAAGGTAATCGTTCCTCTAATCCCAAAGCATAACACCTACTGTGAACCCTTTGGAGGAGCAGCTTGGATCCTGTTTGGTAAAAGCTCTGATCACAAGAACTGGCAGATATCCAAGAAGCATAAGTATCGGGAAGTCTTGAATGATATCAATGGTGAATTGATCAACTTCTGGAGACATGTTAAATACCATCCAGATGCCTTTAAAACTGAGGTTGAACAGTTTATGGCTTCCAGAGAGTTGTTCACTGAGTTCCTTAATATGAAGCCGAGAACAGACTTTGAGAGAGCTATGGTTTTCTACTATAAACTGGCATGCTCTTTTGGAAGCTTATCCAAGACATTTGCTGTTCGTGGTCACAGATCGATGCTACCGATTCGTAATGGAGATAAACTCCAGCAGGCAGCAGAAAGACTAAAAGATGTGGTAATAGAAAAACTCAGCTTTGATGCTGTAATCAATAAGTATGATAACTCCAGAAGTTTCTTTTATATTGATCCACCTTACTATGAGCATGAGAACCTATACGAAAGAGATTTAGCAGATTGCTTCGATGAGCATGAAGAGCTTAACCAGCTACTTAAATCGATCAAAGGAAAGTGGCTTTTATCTTATAATGATCATCCATATATCCGAGAACTGTATAAAGAATTTAAAATAGAGAATGTGGAAACTCTCTATTCTCTTTCAGGTGCTTCGAAACCTAAAACGGAAATAATTATCAGGAATTACTGATGGCATCTCTGAAGTTCAGGATTATCATTGAGAATGGAGATGCCAAAGGTGCTGTAGCTGATGTAGAAGCGAAGGTAGATAACCTTAAAGTAAAAGCTGAGACTCCATCCAATATCAAAGTAGATGCTCAAACTGCTCTGGCTACCATTCGTGATGTCATGATCAACCTGCAGTCATTAAAAACTGTTGTTGATGGAGTTATCGGTAAAGCCAATGATTTTCTGAATGCTTCTCTAAAGCAAAGACAGGCAGTTACGCTGGTTAATATTGCTTTCAAAGATCAGGCTTCCGAGATCAGGACACTGGCTACCGGACTTCAATCCATTTCAAATCATGGTGATGAAGAGTTACTACCATTGATGGCAAAACTGGCTCAAACTTACAAACTCACAACTGATGAAGTTAAGCAACTCTCACCGCTTCTGATTGATTTTGCTGATGCCAATGCTTCCACCGGAATGACCATTTCATCAGCCTTTGATCTGATGGGTAGAGCTATCAATGGCAATACTGCCATGTTGGGTAGATACGGGATTGAGCTTGATAAAACCAGATTAGCTCAGGAAGGAGTGGATTATCTGGTAGAGAAGCTTTCCCAAGACTATGGTGGTGTTTCTTCTGCTTTGGCAGACCTGAGATTACAAAACCAGAACACTTGGGGAGATATAAAAGAGCAGATTGGCGATATGCTTAATGTGCTGATCACTCCACTTCTTAAAGGTGTGAAAGCATTATTTACATGGTATAATAAACTCACTCCTACAGTAAAAGGTTTTGTGACAGGATTGGCAATAGCTATACCGATTATCGGAGCTGTTACCACTGCAATCACTATTCTCACCACAGCTATTATTGCCCTTAAAACCGCAATAAATCCTGTTGTGGGCATTATCTCTCTGGTAGTTGGAGGATTAACCGCTGCCGGCTTTGCTTTCGCAGCTTCCGCTGTTGAAACTAATAATGCCGAAGATGCTCTGGCTCGATATAAAAGACAGGCTCAGGAAGCTAAAACCAAGATGGATGATCTGATCGCCAACATGATCGATTTCAATGAGCTGGTGAGTAAAAGCAGAAAGGAAGTGGAATCTCTCAGCTATGAGGAAGCCAAACGTCAATACGAGGAGATAGGCGAAGCTATCCTTGAAGCCAGACGTAAATATAACGAAGCGATGGATGCTCATGATGATGATGCTTCTTGGGCAGCCTTTGAGCAGGAACGAGAGTTGATGGCACGTCAGACAGCTCTGCGTAAGAAGCTGTTTGATGATGATATGAAGGCAATCGAGGAATACCATTCCGGTAAGCTTCGCATTGAAAAAGAGAATACTTATGTAGGTATAAGACTCCTCAGATTCAGAGTTGATAATGCTCAGAAAGCTTATGAGGATATAAAAGAGATCAACGGTGCTACCATCGATGATAAACTGGCAGCATATCAGAAATGGCAATCTTTGGAAAAACAGCTTTCAGATGCTATTCAATCGGAAACAGATAAACGAATAGCAATTGAAAATCAATACTCCCTGCTGGCTATTGAAGATGCATTAGAACGTAGAATTGCACAGCTTAATACTGAAAAAGAAGCTGAATTAAAAAGAGCTGAAACTCTAAAAGTAAGTGAAGAAACTCTGCAAAATATAAGAACCTATTATGCCAATGAAGAGAAGCGAATCAGGCAGGAATACCAGCAGCAGAAAGAGACTGAGGCAGAAGAAGAGAAAGCCAGAACTCGTCAGCATGAACAGGAACTGGAAGCTATTCGGGATGAATTTCATTCCAGATCTGAAGAATATGCTATCAAAACCTATGACTCAGAGATAGCAGCAATTGAGTCCTATTATGATCGTAAAAGGGCAAAGCTCATTGAAGCTGGATTTACTGAAGAACAGATTACTGAGCAGATCGAAGCAGCTAAACAGAGAATAAGAGAAACTTATAATCAGAAGGCTGTGCAAGGCTTCTCCGGTATGTTTGGTAATATTGCCAAAGCAGCACAGGCATTTGGTAAGAAAGGTTTTAAAGTCTGGAAAGCAATGTCGATGGCACAAGCTCTGGTGGATACCTATTCATCAGCTACAGCAGCGTATAAAGCGATGGTTGGGCTTCCCATAATTGGACCTGGTTTAGCTATTGCAGCAGCAGCAGCAGCTATGGCAGCAGGTATGGCAAATGTAGCTATGATCGGAAAGCAGAAATATCAGGAAGCAGCCGAAGGAGGTCTCATGAGAGGACCTTCCCATTCTGAAGGAGGCTTCCTTATTAATATGGAAGGTGATGAGTATATTACCCGAAAGCAGAGAGTAAAAGAGCTGGGAGCTAAGTTCTTTGATTTTATCAATTATGCTCCAATCGATTATGTGAGAAAGATAATAGGTGGAGCTCTTATTCCAAGCATCCCGATGGTTTCAACTCCGGTATTCAGCTATGCTTCAGGTGGTAGTGTGGGTGGCAGTTCCGGACTCATTGTTTTGATCAATCGAGTTGAAGATCTCATTTCTGAAAACAAGCTTCTTCATAAAACTCTACAGAATAAAAAACTAACTGTTCATAACCATATCTCAGCCAATGATATTATCGATAAAGCTGACTCGGTTTTGCTTAATGAAAAATCGGAAGAAGGCAATCTGATTCGGAGTGAATTATGATCTACCGAGTTGATTTCATAGATAATGCCAACTACACTGTTCAGCATAGTTTATCACTAACTGACGGATTGGATAAGATCAAAACCAATGCCGATAAGATAGCTGGAGTTACTTACTTTGCTAAAGAACCCAGAAGGATTGAGTTTGAATGTTTTAAGGATGCATGGATTGAAGAATATATCCTTTCCGGAGATTATGAGTTAGATCGCTATGTATCCCAGTTCTTCATCAGATTATATGAAAATGACATTCTGGTATTTCATGGTATCATTGATACTTCCTTTGTCAGCTATAATGCTAAAACTGAAGTGGTTAGTTTTACCTGTTATGATTATCTCAAGCTGATCTCCAAATGCTCTGAGATTAAGATGATTTATGCTCTGGTTCAAGGTTATCATCCTGGCTACTGTTTTGGTTATATGATGCAGGGAGTAGAATTGTTATTGGGAGTTACGCTGAGTCACATCTGGGGATCAGGTTGGTCACCTCTCAATATTCAGAAAATAGCACTGCAAATACTTTCTATCGAATGGAGAAACATTATCTCCACTTTTGATAGCTGGAATGGAGAACTGATAATTGAAGCAGGTTTTCTCACTTACAATATGCATGTTCCGGAGTTCAGGTTATTGATTTATAAAGATCATCATCAATGGGAACATCGTCAAATTAAGGTCTATGGTAGAAGATATCGAATCTACAATCACATCTGCTTTTATCAGATTACAGATAGTGACATTAACGAAAAGACCAGCAGTTATGATGAAGATGATATTGATGAGCTGGAAGCTGAAAGACTGGAGATCTGCAGCGATTATTATACTTCAATGTCATGGATAGGGAACGACACTCTCAACATCGATGGAAGGACATATAGCTTTGTAATTAATCCCGAAGATTTACCTACCAATGGAAGTCAGAATGTAACTGAGACAAAGTATCTGGAATTTACAGGAAATGCTATTCCTTATAATATATATCCCAAAGGCTTTTATGAGAATGGTGGCGAGGATACTGAAAGGCTGAAAGTTCTCAAAGCAGTGTTAATGCTGCATAACCTGACGTTGGTTTCAGATGCAAATGGAACTATAAGGATGGTAAACAAGAATGATTCATCCAATAATACTGTTGCTATCGATTCTGCTGATGTAGTCGAATTTAAAGTGAAAAGACTCAACAGGTCAATTCCTGACATATCTACACTGGATATCCTGCTTGGTGACACAACAATCCTGAAGAGCATAGTTTCCGAATATTATATTGATTTCTTTAGTCAGATCTGGGAGCTAACAGTTACTATCGATAATCTTTCAAAATACCAGTTACTATTATTTTATCAGATACAGATCACTGGCATATTATATCGTATCACTGAAATACAGCGAGAAGCGAAAGCTGATGAATACAAGATCAAAGCTTGGGAGTTATAATGCTGAGTTATGATGGATTTCGTATTATCAAAATAGCGGGTGGTCAAGCTGATGGTTACGTAGTGGAGAACGGCATTGTAGATTACGAGCCGGAAGTAAAATATAGAATTGAAAAACAGAATGCCTTTGATCCTACTATTATTATAAGGAGAGAACCTTATCATGAAGATTCGATTGAATGTGAAGCGATCCTGCTGCCTATTGAATACGATAATCTGGTTGCACATTTGACCGATGCAGATAAATTATACATCGAGTTCGATACTGCAGAAGCAACACTTCAGTTTCCGCTAATTATCGATAAACTACCGAAGCTGGAAGATGATACGCGGTCATTTAATAACAAAGTTAAATTCTCTTTTAAATCGATATATCAGAGTTTGAACTATATCAACTTCAATAACATTTTTGGCTGGGGATCAGACTGGGGTGAGAACTGGGGATTTTAAGGAGTAGAAATGGCTGAAACCACTAATTATAATTTATATAAACCACAGGCTGGTGAATCAGGCTGGGCACAGGCTTTAAATAACAATCTGGATGTTATCGATGCTCAAATGAAATCCAATCAGGATGGCATCTCTAATCATACAGGAACAGGATCTAATAAACATAATGCGGATCAGATTAAAACAGCCAATGGATCCAATGTTGAATCTGAAATAGCAGCTTTGATCTCAGGAAAGTCAGATGTAAATCACACTCACAATTATTCAGCTCCCGGTCATGGTCATGTAGCTGATGAAGTTCTGATGCCGGATAATCAGGATGTTGGACATCACATCAATAACATAAATACTGATATCGCTACTATTAATAATACTCTGAATCTGATTATTGTAGATCTAACAACGGTAAACCTTTCTGCTCAGATCAGTAATCGGTATGGTGGTATAAGAGTTATCAATAATACTTCGCCAGTAATTCATGTATCAAACTGGAGTGTCGAAGTTCAAAAGGATGGAATTACTCTCTGCGAGATTTACAGTTCTTCTAACTACATCTTTATCGATGGAGATTTACTCACAAATGTTGTAGAGGGAGATGTGCTAACTATCATCACCACAGCCTATTCAGGATTATCCAGCAAATCAAAAACCTATTCGCATGTCTTTCATGAGACAAATAATAATATAATTGAGAGACTTAACCTGATCGAATCACAATTAACCATTGGTAATATTATCGATTCCTTTGCTCAGGATGCTGATGCTTTGCAGGCTTTGGCAAATGTGCTTCATTCATCAAATACCTTAGCTCAGAAGGTGTCTGAGTTGATGCAGACATGAAATCAATAAGATTCAATTCAGTGTGGGATCTGATTAACAAGAAAACAACTCCCACAGTATCTACTGATAAGAATATAGCCTTTGTGAAGACTATTTATTCCACAGTGGATGAGAAAGAAGATCTCGGCATTAACGATCAAAACCTAATCCTCTCCGGCAGTGAATTTCCAGCCGAAGCAGGTAATGGTCAGATATTCATAAAAGATGGAAAACCATATATTTATAAGGAGCAGACATGAATGTAAAAAAGCTAATTGAACAGCAGAAAGAAGAACTCAAATCTGAGCATGAAAGACTCAGTCTTTTGCTCAATGATACACAGCAGAAAATCTTAAAAACTGAAGGTGCTCTTCTGATGATGCAGCACTTTGAGAATCTAATAGAAAAGGAGAAGTAGAATGGCAGGACAATGGAAATCGATTCTTGATTCCGACCAGCTTGGTGTTGCTAATGGAGTAGCGCAGTTAGGTGCTGATGGGAAGCTTCCTGAAACTCAATTACCCGATATCTCGGCTGCAAAGATTACTGGTATTTTATCTGCATCGCAGATACCCAATCTTGATGCAGATAAGATCACATCCGGCAGTTTCAATGTGGCTCGTATTCCGAGTCTGGATGCATCAAAGATCACTTCCGGTACTCTGGGAGTTGATCGCATTCCAACACTGGCTCAGAGCAAGATCAACGGTCTTACAACTGCACTGGCAGGAAAAGTAGATACCAGCAGGACTATCAACGGATTGGCTCTTTCTGCAAACATCAGATTGAAAACAAATCATTTAATCGAGAAGGTAACATCTCTTCCGGCATCAGGTGTTGATGGAGAGATCATCAACTACAACGGTAAACTCTATCTCTGGAAGGAATCAGCCTAATGTGGAGTTTGATCATTCAAGAGTCAAATCTGAATGTTGCAGTTAAAGATACTGTGCTAAAGGAGATGCTTTCGAATGAAGCCAAATTAAAGTTGTATCTACTCGGTGAGGATAAACCTGAAAAGGTTATTGATTTTGCTATTGATGCAGGACTATTTATTACAATTCATGTTCCCACAAAACTAACAAGCTGGAAATCTTTCCTAAGAGACAGATCTGATAGAATTGAGTTCAGAGTGTATCGATACTTGAATCATTCAGTTGATGAAGCAGAGCTTGTTTATGAGGAACTTGGAATAACAACACCAGAACCTGAAATACATCATAAATGCGAGATTTATTTATTACCGGGTAGATATTACTTTAGGCTATCTGGCTGTGAAGCTGCAGTCAGTGAATCATCAGCTTTTTGCCCTGAGCATGAGTTTATCGCTTTCAATGCCAGCGAACCTTATGAGGATAAATTGCCTAAATGGACAGAGACTCCCACCTCTCCACTTTGGTTTTCTATCTATGATCTGGAGTTTAATATATTATTGGAATCATTGTATTTAGGATTTCAGAAGAAAATGTTTGAAGACAGGAATCTTCTTGAGTATGCTTTCTATCATTGTCCTGATGGAGAAGGGATACTCAGGACATTTATTTACGATGGAGTTTACCAAGTATTTGAAGGAATCAGGTATTGAAATTTGAACATTTTTATCTACAATTAAGGAAGAACTGCAATCACTTGCATAAGACATTCAGTGAGCATAAATGTTTAATATGTTTGAAGATAGCCAACTAATACCATCGAAATTACATTTGTGACACCAATTCTTCACAAATCAAGCTATGAAGAATTGCCGTCATTTGCAAGTCGATTTTATATCCATCGGAATAATAAAGAGTTATGAAATGTTCAAAATCGTTTTTTCACTGTGAAGATATGGTGGCATTAAATTGAAGAACTGCAATCACTGGAAGTAAAACTATGAAGAACTGCAATCACTTGCAATTTGGGACTGAAAATAGCTTTAAATGTTTATAAAATAGATTGATAGCTGATTGAGAAGTGGTTTACATAATATTAAAATTGAAATCATGCTGTCACTTTTTGAAATTTTAGGTGTCACTTTTTAGTTTTCAAGTGAAATAAACAAATAGTGCATCTTCAAGCCTTAAAACAATGGCGCCCCCGGGCCGATTCGAACAGCCGACCTTTTCCTTAGGAGGGAACTGCTCTATCCTGCTGAGCTACGGGGGCGCACAATATGGATTATGAATAATTTTTGATTGGTTTTAATGTCAAGAAGATTGAACCTGACGGCAGATATCAAAAGAAATCAATTATAAATTTGACAAATTTCAGCTGCTTTTACTTCTTCTCTTCAGAGGTAAAAAAGATAGATGGATTTAATTGAAATTAGAAAAGATTTACATCAAATTCCTGAACTGGGTTTTCAGGAATTTAAAACTACAAAATATATCAAAACGATCTTAGCAGAATTCCCGGATTTGAAAATCAGAGAATTTGACTTTCCCGGACTTTTGATCGAATATAAAAAAAATGATGGAGATTATAAACTATTCCGGGCAGACATGGATGCTCTTCCAATCCAAGAAAATACTCACTGCGATTTTGTTTCTGAACATCCCGGCATAATGCATGCCTGCGGTCATGATATGCACATAACGATCCTGCTTGGTTTGATCGACAAAGTAATTCATGAACAACCGGATCAAAATCTATTATTTCTTTTTCAGCCGGCAGAGGAAGGAAAAGGCGGAGCCGAAAAAATCCTGAAAACAGGGATTATGGATAAATTTCCTGTCACTCAAGCATTTGCCTTGCACGTTAATGGTCATCTTCCTGTGGGAACGATCGCATCCAAAGCAGGTGTATTTTTTGCTAATACTCAAGAGATATCAGTAAAATTTAGCGGCAGAAGTGCGCATGTAGCCTTCCCCCAAAACGGCAGGAATGCTTTAGCTGCCGGCGCCGATTTTTATCTGCGCTTACAGTCTGAAATAAAAAATCAGTTCGCCGATAATGAAGCAATTTGTGAATTTGGTTTGATGAAAGCCGGAACGGTGATGAATGCGATAGCAGCCGATTGCTTTATGGATGGAACAATGCGCGCCTTTGAGGATGAAGACTGGTATATTTTGAAAAAACTGATTGAACATACAGCAAAAAAAAGCGCTGAAAAATACGATTTAAAACATGAAATTACTTATAAAAGTTTTTATAAAAAAGTTGTGAATGATCCTGCTTTGTACCAAAAACTGAAACAGATTTCGAGTCGGCTCAATATCTGTTTTTCGGAAGCAGAAGCGGTTTTTACCGGCGAAGATTTCGGCTATTTCACAGATAAATATTCCGGACTGTTATTCTGGTTGGGTGTTCATAGCGGCAGAAAGATGGAACTGCATGCTGCGGATTTTTTGCCGGACGAAAAAGCGATCGATACAGGTGTAGAACTTTTATATAATTTAATCTGAAAAAAGCTGCCGTAAATTGCAGCAGCTGGTAATATAATATTCAAAAATGCATTTTATATTTCGTCGTCATCCAAATCGATATCTTCCAGATCGTCGTCAACATCGTCACGCATCCAGTCCGGACAAAAAGCAATATTTTCTGTTTTGTCCCAGCCATCCACATTCTTCAGACCAAACCTTTCTAAAATTTCTTCTTCCCAAAGTGAATAATGAACCTTGTCATCCACAACCTCATAAACCAGAACAGGTTTATGAAACTTTCGCAAATAATGATCTGTATCGCTGAGTTCAAAAAACTCCTTGATTCTATTCTTATCTCTTTCGGCAATCATCATTCTTCCCCCTCTGCCAACCTGATACTTCTCATCCAAAACTGATCAGTATATTATGTTGACCTTTTTTAATCACCCATTTTTTTTGTTCATAAATGTTAGATGGTTTGGTTATGTCAAATAAATTTAGAAATATTTTATACAGGACAGCAATAACACTTCTGCTGCTTGCTGCTTTTGGGCAGCTTTCCGGTTTCACTCCTTCCCAAAAAGATTTTGCTTCTCGATATCAGTATGACCTCTATCGGAGCTGGCTGCAGAAAGGAAATTTTTCCACTAGAAAATCCGCTGCATTTGCCAAAGATAAAGTCGTAAAAAATTTTGGAAGCGAGAATGAAGTAACAGCAATCTATCTGCTGAAGGACTCCAAAATCTATGATCAGCAGGAACCGCTTTCTTATTTATATGCAGCTCAAGATCAAGAAATACTGCAGCCGATAGTTGATTATCTGCAAGGCTTTGTTTACCGCCTGAATGCTGCTGATAACAAGTTTATTTTCGATCTCTTCAGCTTGGCTCATTCAGATTTTAATTTTGCTGGTTTGTCCGGTAAAACAGCTTTGAATAAACTTCTGTTTCATTTTCAAAACAGGCGTATCAATCTTTCACCAATAGAAATTGAGATCACTTCTGAACTGATAATAATCTCTTCTCAGGTATCCAAGATAGATACGATTTCCTGGACCTTCCCCTTGAATTTTGATTTTGTTCTCGCCCGCCGGGAAATCGAACATTTGGAGGCAGAAAGATCGTATCTGCTGCCCTTGCGAACTGCTCTGCTGGTGCGAAAAGATATGTTGCTTTTCACAAAACAAAATGACTCTAAAACAGTGATATCGACAGTTTCTTCTCTCCATCCCGCTGGGCAGCAAAAGATGATCGAAACAGCAAGAATTGATACGATCTCACAAAAAACGGAACGAAATTTTTTTAAAATCAATGAAGAACCAATAAAAATAATTCTGGAAGATGAAGTCGAACATACCCTCTGGCCGGACATTAAAACTAAGCCGGATGTACAGTTCCACGTTGGCATGTCCATAAAGGAATATCTGAATAGAAATTTGTACGCAGATATTTCCAGAGAACTGCTGCACAACAAAATCACGGATCCAATCAGTTTTCTGGCAAAGGAATTTTCCGGTTATGAGATTTCTCTGCAGGAAGACATAGTCCATCTGAAGGGCAAAACCATCAAGGCGGACTTCTTTTCTGAGATAAAACTTCGCATAAATCAAGCTGATGACGGGCTTTATTTCCTGCCTTTCAGTGATTTTGAAGTGGAAGATAAAATTCTTAATTTATCTCAATCAGAATCTATCGACCTTTCCAACTTGAGTGATATTGAAGCTGAGATTGTTGCTTCCAGATTACCGCAACTTATCTATGAGCACCGCAGTTTGGGAACTGAACTTTTAAATTTTCTTTTAATCCATGATAATGTACCCAGCACTCTCGTAATCCAGGATGACCAGCGTACAATCTTCGAAAAAGAATCCTATGCGGATCTGCTTCTACTGCTCAATCGTTACTGGAATTCCTGCAATGTTTATTTCAGGATCGACAATGTGAAACGGAAAGACGGTAATGTGGAAATGACTGCTCATTTGATTGCCAGTCATATTTCGAGCGGACGCAATGATATTGCCGAAGTCAGATTTCTTTTAGACCAGAGTTATTCCATCGATCTTATAATGATGATTTTGCATCCTGACGCCAGGATTTAGAGGAAGCCATGAGAATTTTTGAAACACATGCCCATCTCGATTTTCCCCAATTCGACCAGGACAGAGAAAAGCTTATTTTATCTTGTCAGCAGCAAGGAATAGATCATATCATTAATGTGGGAGTAAATAAAGCCACTATCGAAAAAAGCATAAAACTGGCAGAAAAGCATGATTTCATTTTTGCTTCTGTGGGTTTTCACCCTCATGATGCTACAAAGTATGATCGTGATTTCCTGCTGCGGAAAGCTAAGCACAGGAAGGTTGTGGCGATCGGAGAATGCGGACTGGATTACTATCGAAATCTATCTCCCAGAGAAGTTCAAAGAAAAGTATTTGAAGATCAGATACATTTGGCAATGGAAATGAATCTTCCCTTGATCATCCATGATCGCGATGCGCATCAGGAATGTTTGGAGATTCTTTGCAGACACAATCCCGCCAAAGTAGTTTTTCATTGCTTTTCCGGCGATGCTGCTTTTGCCTGGAAAATCCTGGATAAAGGGTGGTTCATCTCTTTCACAGGAACTATTACATACAAGAACAGCCGCCAGGACGAAGTTGTCAGATTAGTACCGCTGGATAAATTTTTTGTCGAAACGGATTCTCCCTATCTCTCTCCTCAACCTCAAAGAGGAAAGCGAAATTCACCTTTGAACCTGCGGTATGTGATCGAAAAAATTTCGGATATTCGCGGATTATCACCCCAAAAAATAGCTGAAGCAAGCTGGCAAAATGCTTGCCAATTCTTTACTCCCAAGATTAAACTGCCAGCAACAAATTGCGATATAAAAAAAATCTTGTAATAAAAACAACTATTTTTATGTTTGCGCCAAAATTTAATAAACGGAGGAAATGATGGCAGTTAATATTAATAAAGAAACCTGCATAGGTTGCGGTGCCTGCATAGACACATGTCCAGTCGAAGCTTTATCCATGGTTGATGATAAAGCCGTTTGCGATGAAGAAAAATGCGTCGATTGCGGTGCTTGTGTAGATTCTTGCCCGGTTGAAGCAATTTCTATGTAAGTGATCCACTAAAATTGTTTATAGAGCCTGTTTTGTTACAGGCTCTTTGTTTTAAATCTGTTTCATTCTTTTATTGACAGATATTTTGCAGCCGTAATTTTTCACCCATATTTTTTCATATTTACTTTTTTTATTTTTTATTTTTAAACCTGAATCTTAAGATTGGAGTGAAATATCTGAATGAAAATTCGGAAAGATAATATGAAAAAATATAATTTTGTCGTTGATGCCGGCAACACAAACGTTGTTTTCGCTGTTTATTATCAGGATTCGATTATCCGCACTTCAAGGGTTGAAACAAAAAAGTATAACTGCCATTCTTATTATGAAAAAATTATCAAATATTTACTTCGTGAAATCGAAGCTGATATCTCGGTTTCCGCCATCTCTTCGGTTGTACCGGAGATCACAGGTCTGCTTGTTTCCATCATTCAGTCCATAACTTCTGCCAAATGTGAAGTGATCGATTACAGCTCACATCTGGGTTTGTCCTTTCCCATGAAGGATAATAGTCATATCGGTTCCGATCTCATTTTGAACGCTTTTACCGCAAAAGAGAAATATCAGTCAAATTGCATCATCTGTGATCTGGGAACTGCAACCACGATCCAGTTGGTCAGTAAAAGCGGACTCTTTTATGGAGCGTCCATTTTACCCGGCATCAAAACTGCCAGTCACAGCCTGTTTCAAAAAGCATCTAAATTGAAGGAAATCGAATTGGAAAATCCGCAGAATATCTTGGGTACAACCACTCGCGAAGCATTACTCAGCGGTATCATTTTCGGTCACAGATTTGTTTTGGAAGGCTTTATAGACCGCATAAAAAGAGAATATTGCGAACTGAACACTATCAAAGTAATAGTTACCGGCGGCTTGTCCGATCTGATATGTGCCAATCTGGAATTTGTCGATCACATTGATAAAAATCTGCTCTTGGACGGACTGAATATTATTTGCAATATGCACAGAAGCTGATGATGAGAAAAATCTTCCTTTCGCTTTTCATCCTGATAGCAACTGCCACAGCCGGCAGCTCTGTCTTCAATCTGTCCTACACTTTGCCGGGTTATTATCCTGTTATCAATAACCAGATAGATTTTTTGAAGCTGCATAAAGGCTACAGCATCACTCAACATCCAAGACACAAATTGGAAGATAACCCTATTAAAACAGTTGTTGAAATAGATTATGAAACTAATCTCGTCACTTTAACACCCAAATTAAACAACATCCAACTTGATGAGCCCAGATATCTGACAGTGGACAACTACTTTGAAAATAACTTTAAAACTCTTTTTCACAAAATTTTACGACAAAAAACAGAAAAACTATTAGAGAATACTGAACGTAGTTCTGAAGCTGGTTTGATTCCTGAAATCGTAATAGAATTACCCAATATTGCCCTTCCCAGAGCTGTTCGTAGATTTATGGGAAACAAAGCGGGACGCCTTAGTCTGGATGGCAGCCAGCGTCTCACCTTTTCCGGTAATCAAACCAAGCGCGATGACCGCGCAGCGGAAGATGAACAGAATACTGATTTTGATGTAATATTACAGCAAGACTTGAATCTGCGTTTGCGGGGAACGATCGGCGAAAAGATCCATGTAGATGTAAATCATCAATCTACTTCGGACAAAGATGCCATGCCCACTCCCACCGAGGTGAATGTGAGTTACGAAGGCGACGAGGATGAAATTGTCCAATCCATCGAAGGCGGCAATATTTCTCTCGCTCTCAGCGGTTCACGTTTCATCAGCTATAGCATTTCTTCCGAAGGATTGTTCGGCATCAAATCCAATTTGAAAGCCGGAAATTTGGAAGTAACCACTATTCTGGGTAAGGATCAAGCAAAAAAAAATACTCAGAAATGGCGTGGAGATTCCCAAGCCGAACAAAAAACCATCGAAAGCAGAAACTACGTAAAACGCAGAATGTTCTTTATCGATCATCCGCATGCAATATTTGCGCTTTCAGATGCAGTCGATCCCAATGGATATCAAAACAACTATGTTTTACCAAATCCCGAAACAGGAAAATGGCAGGTTACGGCTTCCGGTAACAGCCTTTTACCCAATAGAAATGAACCTTTAATCCTCTACTACGATGATCATGATGTAAATAATAATCAAACTACTATCGAAGGCAGAGAAATAAACAACGATGATATTACATATAACTTTAACATCTTAACCGAAGGAATCGAGTTTACTGTAGATTACGATTCAGGTATTATCACTATATATCCCGAAAATATTGATTTTATTTATGCAATCCTGAAGGGGCATACAATTGGCATCACTTATACCAGAAATGATGGCGTGGTGATTGGTGATGATGCCTCTACTCCTGTGCGGGTTAAAATTTTACACCGCTTGAATCAAGATTCTTCAGATGAAGAATGGAATTTCATGGTTCGCAATATTTACAGTCTGGGAATGCAAAATATTCAAAATGATGGATTTGAACTCAATGTCTATACCGATAACGCTGATGGATCGAAGAATTATAATGCAGTTGACAGTCTTCAGCTGGGCAACATCAATTTGAATGAATATCTGGCTTTGGATACAAATCAAGACGGCGTTGTTAACGGCGATGATGCCACAGTCAATCTAACATCGGGATTTGTGATATTCCCATTTTTGAAGCCCTTCGTTGCTTTGGGCGATGCTGTCATCTACAATGAAGATCAGGTTAATTATAACGAATATATCAACAAAATATCGGTCATAGGAAATATCGGAAGAGAAAGTATAAATCTGAATGCTATGAACATACTTCCAGGTAGTGTGGAAATAAAATTGAACGGTAATATTCTAAAAGAAAATGTAGATTATTTGGTAGATTATGATTTTGGAAATATCACTTTTCTGAACCCTGAAGCCAAGGCGCCTGATTCCGAGATCGAAATCAGCTATCAATATCGTCCCATATTCCAGATCGATGCAAAAACCATTATTGGTTTAAGGGCAGATATGAAGTTCAATGAAAATTTTAAATTGGGCGGAACTTTTATCTATCAATCCGAAACCGTGAATGAAGACAGACCAAAAATCTATAATGAAAATCGCAGTATTATTCTCTCCGATATCGATGGTGAGCTAAGTTTCGAACTTCCCTTTATGACTCGTCTCATTGATTATCTGCCCCTCGTAAGCACCGATGTTAATTCTACTGTAAATTTATCCGGTGAAGTTGCCATGAGCATTCCCAGAATTTACGGCAGTAAAAAACAGCACAACATAAAAGAGGCATATATCGATGATATGGAATCTGTGCTGGATGTCTTTCCGCTGGGTATCAGCCGGCCAACATGGAGTTTTGCCAGCATTCCCACCGATAAATTTTCCGGCACCCAGATCTCTCTGGGAAAAGCTTATCTGAACTATTATAATCCGCAGAATATCTACTACAGAGATGTCTTCGATCCGGAAACTCTGACTGAACAGGAAGCAAGAGATAACGTCCCTGTACTTGCTTGTAAAATAAAACCCAATGAACTTGCAATGCCTGGTATGAACAGTAAATACTGGGCCGGTATCATGAAATACGTGGGCAACGAAATTGATTTTTCCGAGAAAAAATATATCGAATTTCTGGTTAAGGTCGATACCTTGAATATTAATACTTCTCAAAAACCTGTCGTAATGCACGTTAATCTGGGTGTCGTCAGCGAAGATTGGTATAGGCCGGGTGAAAGCCTTATTCCCGATAAAGAAGATGGCATCGTCTCAGAAGATGGTCTCATGGATTTTGGTGAAGATATCGGTTTAGATCGAATTCCGCATGGTGAGCCGGGTGCAGATCCCGATGATGTCTTCAGCAACAAGGAGGTCATTATAAATGGAGAAGAAGAATATCCTCATATAAATGGCACTGAAGGCAATGGAGTTTTGGACACGGAAGATTTGAATAACGACGGACTGCTGGGATTGAGCGAAACCTATTTTGAATATTCTGCTACAATTAATCAAGGTACGGGCTTTGACGGCAGTAAATTTCTGGAAAGTCAATATAATGGCTGGCGGCTTTACCGCATTCCTTTACATAATCCGGAAAATTACAAGATCATCAGCAATACTGTGGGCAAGGTGCCAAACCTCAAGAAAATCAGCTACGCCCGTGTCTGGTTTGAAGTGGAAGACAGCACCAGAGTTAAGCTGGTTTCACTGGATGTCGTGGGAAATAAATGGCAGGAAGGAGCAATTCGAGACGCTGCCGGCAACATCGTGGACAATGAATTTGAGACCATGCTGGTGGGAACTGCCAACAATCAAAAAGATCCGCATTACAAGCCTGCTCCCTATACTGTAATCAAAAAAGACGGTAAAGATGGTATCGAACAATCTCTCACAATTGATTACCAGAATCTGGCTTCTGGCCATTATGGTCTGGCCACACAGGAATTTCGAGAGAATATAAATTTAATTACCTATGATAAACTGCGGTTCTGGGCTTATTCTGAAAATCTTAATCAATTAAGAAGAACCACCACTACCGACACCTTGATCATCAGGATCGGACCGGATACATTAAATTATTATCAGGTTAAGCATCCTCTGAAGACGGTGGAATACCTTCCTGTGATGGAACGAGATAACTGGCAGGAGATTGAACTGGTCTTTTCGGAATTAACTCAACTCAAGAATCTGGATCAAGATAACAGTAAAATGAAATTGGAAGATATGGAAATCAGCCTGGTGGGAAAACCTACTCTCACCAATACAAAAGCAATATCATTGGGAATGCAGGCTTCGGAAACATATACGGGCAGATTGTTCATCAACGATATTCGTGTGGCAGATCCCTATGAAGATATTGGCTTTGCTGCTCGCTCTACGCTTAGTGCAAAATTCGCCGATCTTTCCGATTTGACATTAAATCTGGAATGGCGAACGGAAAATTTCCAATCAAATGCCAACAGATCAAAGAATCCTAACTATTTGCGTTCTTTAGATTTTTCTGTGATGAACAAATATTATCTACAGAAATTTTTACCGGCAGAATGGGGTATGAATATCCCGATAACACTAAATCACAATCACTCTCTGGGTATTCCGCGATATAAAGCATATTCAGATATCTTGCGAGAAGATCTGCCCAAAGAAGAAAAAAAACGTGAACAGAATAAAACACAAACCCAGAAAATCGATGCCAGATTTAGCCAAAATAAAACTCCTGCCAGCAAAATCCTGGCATACACAATAAAAAATACCACACTTTCCGGCTATCTGGAAGAGAAGAAAAGCCTTCGTTCTACCGATGCTGATACAACTGTAACTATCAATATCAAACATAATTATAAACTAGATATTCCCAAAGAAAAAGTCGGGTTCAGATTGTTCAAAGATTACCGCTTCAATTTCTTTCCCCATTTTCTGGAAAACAATATCACATTCGATGATAAACAACCCAGACGCTGGCGGTGGGAAACAAACGTGGATACTCTGGACGAACACTGGACCAAACAAACCAACGTTATCCGCACCAAATCAATTACTACAACCTCGACGGTGAGATACGACATGTTCAGCGATATTGCGGCTTCCTATAATCTTACAACCAAGCGGGACCTGCTTAGGAGATTCACAATCTACGATATAAATGTGGGTTCGGAAAAGGAACGTCTGCAAAATATTAAACTGGATTATAAACCAAACTATCTTGATAAAATATTTTTATTCAATGCTGGAGCCGATGTAAAATACAATGAAAGCCATGTGCGTTCAGGTGTTGTAGACACTCTCTATTATAAAGGTTCGGTCACAAGAACCATCAACGGTTCTTTCACTCTAAAAAACCGAGATATGCTGCAGAATCTGGCTCAGTGGCTCGATCAAAAACTTTCACGTTCACCTGATTCGCTGCAGCAGATAGAAGAACAGGAAACTGGAGAAGAAACTGAACTAAGGGAGGAAGAAAGAAAAAGAGAAGAAGAAGAATTAAAAAAAGAACTGGATAACCTCAAGGAATTGGGCTATTCAGAACCTGATCGAGAAGGCAGACAATCTCCTGCAGGTTTCGATAACATCGGTGGAGAATCCAGGTTTGAGGAACCCGAATATCTTGGTGAACGGGGCGAAGAAGGAGAAGAAGAAGAAAAAGAAAAACAAAGTGGAACCACCGTAGCCCGCAAGGCTAATATCTTCTCCCGTATCGTTGCCTATATTGCCCGTCTGGATAATATCAAATTAACTTATACAAACACCTACAAAACAACCTATGAAGAAAGATCCGAACGACCTGAATTTCTCTATCAGCTTGGTTTGCCGCACATTCTGACTGAAACAGGCGATGATAAGGAGATCACTTTAAAAAACAACGATGATAAGGTCACTGCTTCAGCCAATTTCCCGATCCTAAATTTCTTATCTACGTCCTGGAATTTCAGCAGAGAGTATAAAAGAACATATAGTTTTAATAATAACATCACAATAACTACTACTTTTCCAAATGTAAGCCTTACCTTGACCGAAGTGGAAAGGCTGCTTCGAGCAAAAAGTATTTTAACAAGTTCACGTATTTCCACTAGCTATCTTTATTCCTTCAGCCAAACAGGTGCTATCGGTTTCAAAAAGCCAGATACCGAACAGGTGCGTGTGAGCATGACACCGCTTTTTTCCTGGATCGGTAATTGGAAGGGAAATCTTTCTACCAATATCTCTTTAAATTTCTCTGAAACCAATAACCTGCGATATTTTACAAGCTATACAACCGAAAACAAATCCACAACAAAATCTGCAACCGGAACGATCTCCTGGACTTTTGCCGAAGCAAAAGGTCTGAAAATTCTCTTTTTCAAACGAACACGACTTACCAATGAACTGACTACCGATGTAACTTTCTCCGCCGAAGATACGGTAACAAAAACCAAAAACTCCGAAGGCAAATGGGAAGAAAGTATCGATAGGTTTGTTTATCGAGTTGCACCGGAAGCTTCTTATAAATTTAATCCCAGTATTCGAGGCGGTCTGACCAGCAGCTATGAAATGCAAACTGACCGTAAAGCAAAAAACAACATTATGACATTCCGTCTAGGAATTTTCGTCGAAGTTATTTTCTAATTCATTGTTTTATAATTACTTTTATATTCCACAAATCATTTTTCTTGACACAGGCAAATTCCAAATTAATTTCCGCAAATAATTAAGGAGAACCTATGGTAAGTAGTGCGCAGAAGTTTAGGTTGGGAATTTTTATAGTTGTGATCTCTGTTTTGATGGTGATCTTTCTGGTAATGGTAGCCGGCAATAAGATCATGGAAAAGAGAGATAATTATTTCATCAAATATGAGGACAAGACGGTAAGTGGTTTGCAGATTGGCGGACCGGTAAAATATTACGGAATTGCAATTGGACGAGTAGAAGACATCACTATCGATATAGAAAATGTCTCCAATGTGATTGTGGAAATCTCTGTGAAAAGCGGTACTCCGCTTAAAGAAGATGTGAAAGCTTCGCTTACTCCTATCGGAATTACCGGGTTATTGCAAGTGGAGCTCTCCGGCGGCACGAATGAAGCCGATTTATTAACACCCGGATCTTACATTCAGGCAGGACCATCTATGTTTGAAAGTATCACGGGTAAAGCAGAGGTCATCGCCGAAAAAATGGAATTGCTTTTGAACAACCTGATCGCCGTTACCGATGAGGAAAACCAGGAGAAACTGCAGAATATTCTGCGAAACGTCGATACAATAGTCAACGATAATGTGGAACCGGTTTCCAATGTGATTGTAAATCTGGACGAAATCACGGCTGAATTAGCAGAGATTTCGGTCTCTTTGAATGAAACAACCTCACGCATAAACACAATTCTGCAATCTGAAAAAATCGACAGGATAGTCGCCAATGCCGACAGTATAATCGTCCAGATAGCTGCCATCGATCTGCAGCAGATATCATCGGACCTGAATGATACAATCAACCAGATTAATTCTGCTGTCACGCATCTTGATGCAACTCACTTGGAAAGCAGGCAGGATGTTTTGGATTTAATCGACACTTTGATCCAAACAGTGGACAATTTGAATGAATTTTCACGAATGCTGACAGAAGATCCATCTATTTTACTTAGATCCAGAAGAAATTGAGGAGAAGTATAACATGAAAAAATATCTTATTATTATCTTGAGTTTATTTACTTTGCTGGTTTTGGGTTGTTCACGTGGGGAACTACTCACGAAAAATTATTATATCTTAGAATATTTAGAACATAAAGACATACCGGAATTGGTTCAACAAAATCCTATCGATCTTTCTGTTTACATCATGGATGCCAAAATTTCCAATACCTATAATAGAAACCAGATTGTTCAGCGGCATTTTGGTCCACGCATCACTTACTCCTATTACGATATCTGGGGAATAAAGCTTTCCAAAGTCGTACCAAATCTTTTACAGACAAAAATGAGTAATTACAATCTTTTTGAACGAGTTCGACGCGACATGTTTACTCTATCACCGGATCTGGAAATTATCACAAACCTGAATAATATCGAGTTATATCAATCTGAAAGAATGCAGCAGGCTAGGGTAAATATCGAATTCATACTTCGCAAAACGGGAACTGATATTATTCTGGTGGAACATAAAGCCAATGTGGAAAGAAAACTTGCAGAAGAGAAAATGGACACATTTGTGCAAATTGCTAATGAAATCCTATTAGAAGAAATGGATAAATTTATTATTAAAATCCTAAATAAATACAAAGATCTCAAACAAATCGAACTCAAATCTACCACCGAAGAATTTATCGCCACGAAATTGGAAGAGATAAAAACTGAAGAAGAAGCACCCGAAGGATATGGTCTGCTTCTGCTGCCTTCTCTTTCAAACTCGGATAACGAACCATACTTCATGGCAGAAGGCACCAATGAAGCCATTTATTCGGGAAAGATGGGAGAAGCATTGCCATTACCTTCCGGCAGTTACACAGTCAGTTACGGTTCGGGACAGGGTGAATTGCGAATGGTTCAGGAAAATGTTGAGATCATTCCCCGCTACAAAACAATCCTCGAGCCGGATTGGGGCTGCCTCATAATCGATGTGATCGATGAAGATAGAAACTATGCCAAGGTGAGATACGAAATCTATGAACTTGGAACGGCAAATGTTCTGGGCAGCGGCTTCCCCGCAGAAGAAGAAATAGGTGAACAGCCAAATGTGTATGTCTTAAAACCGGGATATTATAAAATAACCATAAATAATGCTCCTCATAATACATATCGAGATTTTACAACAACCCTGGTCGAAAAAGGAGAAATTAAGAAACTGACGATTGTGGTGGAAACAGATGAAGATGGAAATCCCCTTTCTATGGTTGGTGCAGGAGTATTGGAAGAAAGCATGCTGGAAACCAAACGTGATAAACTGAGATTTTCCAGTGCAATTCACGGCTACGTCAATTTGAACAGCGACAACGAAACAAACGAAGATGAGCAGAAAACAACCATAACCTTAAACTCTCAGCTTCAAAATTATCTGATTTATGATTATCACAATTTTCACTATAATATGAAGAACCTGGTAGAGATTGGAACATCAAAAGCTACCGATCAAGATTTTCGATTGGCAACCGACGATTTCGATCTGAAGAATACTGCTATCTACTATTTTCTACAAAACCTTGGTGTTTATGCCAGATTTGACCTTAACTCTCATTTCTTCCATAGCAAATTCTACAGCTCAGATGATTTTTTCTGCACAAAAGTAGATAATGACGGCAACGTTGTGATGGACAGTGTTCTTGTTTCCGACGTCAGAATTCAATCTTCATTTTTTCCGATGATATTAAAGGAAGGATTTGGCTTCAACTACCGCATTCTGAACCGAGCCAAAGCTAATCTGAGCTTACGAGCCGGTTTTGGATTAAGGCAGGAATTGAATAATGATGTATATCAACTGTGGAAGTCTAGCAGTAGCGGTTCTACAGAATATCGAGAATATCATGAAATTGACTCGGAATCAAAAACAGGAACGGAAGTTTCTGTGGTGGGAAGTTTTATTTTGCCCTGGAATATCTCTTACAGTACAAATGCCGATTTTCTCTTCCCATTTGGAGAAGCGAGAGATTTCACGATGGAATGGGAAAATGTCTTCAATATGAGAATTTTCAAATATATTTCTCTGGATTATAAATTGAAACTGACCCATAAAATGCCCGAAATCGGGAATGACTATATTTCTCAAAACCATACTCTGTTCCTTAGAGTAACCTACTTCCTACGTTAATCTATGGATTGGAAAAAAAATACACTTTATTTGGAAGGCAGTTTGGATAAGTTCTCCGTTCCGGAACTTGTCCAAACAATCAATTCCTATAAAAATAAGAAAATCCTATCGCTTGATCTTAGTGAAGTGACCAACATAGACAGCGCTGGTGTGGCTTTTCTGGATAATCTTCTTATTCAGAATGAGCTGACAGTATCCGATATCAGTCGGGCTGATGAAGAAATAAAAAAATCCATTGAAACTTTTTCTTCTATGAACATTTCTGTATCCAGCGTAAAATACGAGCAAAATCTTTTCGAAGCGATCGGGAATGGCATTTTTGTTTTCCTGAATTCATCCCGAGATGCTTTATATCTTATTGCCGATATTTTTTACTGGGCTTTTGTAGGATTGTTCAATAAAAAAGGTCAAAGAAAAGGCTCTGTAATTCAGCAAAGCATCCTGATCGGTGTGGATGCTTTGGGCATTCTGGGTTTGCTTTCATTCATCTTGGGCTTGATCCTGGCTCTGCAATCAGCAGCTCAACTCAGACAGTTCGGAGCAAATATTTTCGTAGCTGATCTAATGGCAATTTCCATGGTTACAGAAATGGGGCCCATGCTCACTGCCATCATCCTGGCAGGACGTAGCGGCTCTGCCATTGCTTCCGAAATTGCCACCATGGTGGTAACCGAAGAAGTGGATGCTCTCAAAATGATGGCGATCAATCCTATTCGGTATGTTGTAGTTCCCAAGTTTCATGCTATCACCATCTGTATTCCTTTGCTGGTGACAGCTTCCACCCTGATCGGAATTTTCGGCGGTCTTTTAATTGCTGTTTCCTATCTTGATCTAAGTGCGGTTGTTTTCTTCAATCGCATTTTCGAAGTTCTCACCATGAAGGATGCACTGGTTGGTTTGGGTAAGAGTTTCTTCTTTGCCTGGGTCATCGTTATCATCGGCAGTTATTACGGATTCAATGTGAAAGGCGGCGCCGAAGGTGTGGGAAAAGTTACCACTCAATCTGTGGTTGCTTCCATTTTTTGGGTTATTATCTTGGATGCGCTCAATAGTATAATCTTCTATTTTTGATATAATCATGAAAAAAGAGCCAATAATATCAGTAAAAAACTTAGTAGCTAAGTATGGGGATAATACCATTTTGGATGGCGTCTCAGTTGATTTTTATCCACAGGAAGTAACTGTTATTCTGGGCGGCAGCGGTTGCGGAAAAACAACTCTCCTCAAAAATATATTACGCTTGTTTCAGCCTTATGCGGGTAAAGTTAGTATTTTTGGTCAGGAAGTTACAAGAATGGGTGAAGAAGATTTTGATAAAATTCTGAGCCGAGTGGGAATGCTTTTCCAAAATGGAGCACTTCTTAATTCCGTAAGTATTTTTGACAATGTATCTATCCCGCTGGAACAGCACACCAAGCTTACTCCGGATATCACAGAAAAAATGATCAAAGTGAAATTGAATCTGGTCAATTTAGGACACGCAATTAATCTATTTCCTTCTGAACTTTCCGGTGGTATGAAAAAAAGAGCTGCTTTAGCCCGCGCCATTGCTCTGGACCCCGAAATTCTCTTTTGTGATGAGCCGTCAGCCGGACTGGACCCCCTAACCAGTGCTTCTTTGGATGAATTGATCCTGAAATTGAAAAAACTTCTTAAAATGTCGATCGTAATCGTTACGCATGAGCTTGCCAGTATTCATCGTATTGCCGATCGCATCATTTTTCTGGATAGAGGTAAAGTGCTTTTTACCGGCACTTTAAAAGAAGCATTGAAATGCAAAGTTCCGGAAGTGGAGACCTTTTTCAGAGTCGGAAAATTTTAATGATCCAATCCTGCCCACGCTTCCTTTTGGACGAAAATCTCAACCGTCTGGCTAAATGGTTGCGCCTTTTGGGTTATGATGCGGTTGTTTATAATGCCATCCGTCGGCAGAAGCAGATCACTCTTGCCGTCAAGGAACGCAGAATACTTTTGACCAGAGACAAGAAAACAGCAAAATCCAAGCAGGATTTTCGCCGTATTTATATCAAAAGTGATGATCACATCAAACAATTAAAAGAAATTAGAGACATTATACAACTTGCTGATAATCTAATTTTCAGCCGCTGCCCAGAATGTAATAAAGTGCTTTTAGATATTGATAAACATAGAGTATGTGGTTTAGTTCCTCCATTTGTTTTTGAGAATTTCGACGAATTCAAAGTTTGCCGAAGATGCGGCAGAATTTTCTGGAAAGGTTCTCATTACAAACAAATGCAGAAAAAATTAACAGAAATTTTCTGTGATTGATCTAAGTTTTAAAAAATCCCCCAAAATCCTCGATAATTTTCAAATTGACATTTTGCTGATAAAATATTGCTGTGCATTGAGATTATGAAGGGGGATTTTATGCGGAAGATTGTTGTTGCTTTCCTGTTTTTACTGCTTCTTTTTTCGAATTCGATTTATGGACAGATTTACGAAAGACAAGTTTACTTTCGATTCGGAGGTTACGCTACCAAAAGATTCGGAGGTGATGAAGACCTCAGCACGATAAGAGCTCTTGCCGATCTGAGCTTAGGATACTATTTTTCGCCCAATTTCAGTATGGAAATCAATGGTGGCTACGGTTACAACACAATTCGTGATATCTCCAAATCCGGCTGGCTGCAGAGTCATATTTCAGAAAATGACAGCCTTGATTTTAAAACTGTACTTTACCCGATCTCATTAAATCTTCGATATAATTTTTTGCGTGGTAAACCTGTAATTCCATTTGTTATAGGTGGATTAGGTTACAATTTTTGGGAAATACATGATTCTGCTGATGATTCTTCCATTACTTCGGAGCGAAATTTCATGGCTTTGCTGGGTACTGGTTTGGAATTTCAATTAAGCAGATCGCTTGCCCTCGATATATCAATACGTTACCATAATTTCTTTGATCAGGTCAAAGACATGTCAGGTGTAGAGCAGGCAGGATTAGCTCCTGATATATCCGAAGGCAATTTTTCAGTGGGAATGGGCTTTTCAATCCGTTTAGGCGGCTGGCTCGATTCCGACGGTGACGGCATTGAAGATCGCCAAGACAAACGCCCTTTCCAGGCAGAAGATTTTGACGGTTTTCAGGACGAAGATGGCTGTCCCGATCCTGATAATGACGGTGATGGACTTCTGGATATAGTAGAAACAAATACCGGAATTTTTGTGAGTAAACAGGATACGGGTTCCAATCCAAACGATATCGATACGGATAATGACGGTTTGACCGATTATGACGAAGTTTACATCTACGGTACCGATCCTAATAAAATTGATACGGATGGTGACGGACTGAGTGATTATGATGAGATCCATGTTTACGGAACAGATCCGACACTCACAGATACAGATCGAGATCTACTGAACGATTATGAAGAAATTTTTGAATATTTCACCGATCCGCTCAATCCTGATACCGATGGAGACGGTTTTGTGGATGGGCGGGATAAATGCCCTTTAGAACCGGAAACTTATAACGGATACAAAGATGATGACGGCTGTCCCGATGAAAAACCGGATCTGCTTTTACAAAAAAGAACACCCGTTATTTTGGAAGGCATACAATTTGCCAGCGGCAGTGCAAAATTGACAGATTCTGCCAAATCAAAGATCCAGAAAATGCTGATAACGCTGAAGGATTATCCTGAAATTCACCTTGAAATCAGTGGTCATACCGATAATACGGGTTCTCGTTCTGCCAACATCAAGCTTTCCAAAGCTCGAGCCGAAGCTGTCAGAAACTATCTGATCAGTGAAGGTATAGAGCCAAATAGACTACGGGCTATTGGATTGGGTCCTGATTATCCGATCGCTTCCAACAAAACCAAGGAAGGCAGAGCCCGTAATCGTCGTATAGAATTTTATCGAACGAAGTAAGATGTAAAATAATAAACTAAAGAGGAGAATGAAAATGGAAAATTTATTACCGAAAATCTATGAGTGGATTTCCGCCTTCGGGTTGAAATTCCTGGCAGCGTTAGCGATTCTGATAATCGGTAAAATCGTAGTAAATGGCATCAGAAAACTGATCTTGAAGCTGATGGATAAACGCCATGTTGATCCCACCATCAGCACCTTTATTGCCTTACTCACTAAAACTGCGCTCTGGATATTTGTGATATTAGCAGCTTTGGCGCAATTGGGCATTCAAACCACATCATTTATGGCTGTGATCGGCGCTGCTGGACTGGCTATCGGTCTGGCTTTGCAGGGCTCGCTTTCCAATTTTGCTTCCGGTTTTCTGATCATACTCTTTCGTCCATTTAAAGTAGGGGATGTTGTGGATGCAGGAGGTGTTCTGGGTATGATCAATCGGATAAATATGTTTAATTCCGAATTTAAAACATTTGATAACAAAAAGATAATCGTACCAAATTCACAGATCATGAACGGCACGATCACAAATTATACAGCCGAAGATCAACGACGAGTAGATCTGACTTTTGGTGTGGGATACGGCTCCGATATTCAGAAGGTTAAGGATATTTTAAAAAGCATAATTGATAAACACGAACTCATCCTGAAAGAACCGGAACCATTTATCAGATTGGCAGAAATGGCAGACAGCTCTCTCAATTTCAAGGTTCGAGTCTGGAGCAAAACCGAAGATTACTGGACCGTATTTTTCGATTTGACGGAAACAGTAAAAATGGAATTCGATAAGAACGGCATCAACATTCCATTCCCGCAGATGGATGTACATATAAAAAATCAATAAAACAGGAGGAAAAATGAAGAAGTTAATCGTACTGGTTTTTTCAATTGCAATGGTTGTTAGTTTAGCTGCAGAAGGCTGGAATACTGCGGCTGATGTGTCTTTGAACCTGAACCAGAATGCCTACAGCGACAACTGGACGGGTTCGGAGTTAGGTTCGATTTCCTGGGCTTTCAATGCCAACCTGCTGGCAGAAAAGCAGCTCATGTCCAAGATCCACAACAAGAACACCTTGAAGTTAGCTTTTGGTCAAACACACAATCAATATCTAAATGCAAATGCCGAAAGAAAATGGGCTAGACCGGAAAAATCTACTGACCAGATCGATTTTGAATCGATGTTACGCTTCACGATGGGTCTGGTGGTCGATCCTTTTGCCAGTTTCAGATGGGAAAGCCAATTCATGGATGAACGCGGTGATGAGATCAAAAACATCAATCCCAATATTTTCACGGAATCTTTCGGTGTGGCGCGCATGTTCATCAAAGAAGAAAACAGGGAGCTCAGTGCCAGATTCGGTGCTGCCTTCAAACAGTATTTTGATGGTTATCAGGATGACAGCACCAACGACGGCGGTCTGGAATTTGTGGGTGAATATAAATCTCCGCTGGCGAAAGGTGTTATCAGCTACAACACAAAACTGGTTATGTATAAAGCTTTGTTCTATTCCGAATCCGATACAGTGGAAGGAACAGCGATGGAAGACGCCTGGAAAGCTGTTCGGGTTGACTGGGAACATATTTTCAGTGCCAGCATTACCAAACTTATCAATTTGAATTTGTATTTCCAATTAATCTATAATGAAATGCAGATAGATGAAATCCAGTTCAAACAAACTCTGGGCTTGGGCTTCACCTATAAATTGATGTAAAAATTGATTAGCCTTGTCATTTATAGCAAGGTTTTAATAAACACTGACTTTTTGCTGCTTTTTCTTGAGTTCAAGAAAAAGCAGCTTTTTTTCTTATGAACTATCTCTTCCTCGCCATAAATGACGAGGCTATTATCAAAATCAATTTTGTAGAGTATGTTTTTTTAAATTTGACAGATAAATCCAGATTGCATTTCTGAATTCGGAGGATAGAAATGAAAAAGATATTCATTAGTTTTTTGATGTTAATGATCTTTACTTTGCTGGCAGCAAAAACCGAGCAATTGAACAATTTTGAAGAATTGATGAACGCGCTCAAAAGTGGTGAACAGGTGCGGATGGTAGTGTATTACGGTCAGTGTGAATTGATCAGCGGCAACGAAGTTCAGGATAGTTCTCCTGATGCGATCGGCGGCATGAACATCGATGTTTTCGAATATTTTGCGCCTCTTTCCATCGGCAATCCGCAGGCATTTGTCGTTTTCTCCGAGACCAAACTGATCAACCATCGCGGATTTATCTATAATTATGGAAAAGTAAAAGTAAGCGCAGATGATAATGTGAAGATCACAGCTCAGTATGTGCAGCCGGATAACTTTGAGATCGTGATGGATGAGAATTTTTTCAGTGTGATCAACGACGGCAAAAATGAAGGAGCGGTGTATTTTTACCGGCAGAAGTAACTCAAAGCTCCATTTTTAAGAAAATTATGAAACACTGAGAAGTGGTAAGTATCATGCTCATCCGTCCTGCAAAACCTGAAGATTCCGAAATCCTGGCAGAGATCCATATCGATGCATGGAAAGCTGCATATTGCGGTTTGGTGCCGCAAGATTATCTGCAAAAGCTGGATTACGGGAAAAGAGCAGAAAGATTCCGCGCCTTGCTGACAACAGATTCAGAAAACACGTTCGTTGCCGAAGAAGAGCAAAAACTGCTGGGCTTTATCACGCTGGGAAATTGCCGTGATGACGATGTCGATCCGAAAGAAACCGGCGAGATCTGGGGCATCTATCTGGCTGCGGAAAATTGGCGGAAAGGAATTGGCACAAAACTCTGCTGCTTTGGAGAAAACCTGCTTCTATCATGTGGATTCAAAATTATTGTACTCTGGGTTTTTGCCGAAAATGAGCAGGCAAGAAAATTTTACGAAGCGCTGGGATTCGCTGCCGATGGCGCTGAAAAAACTTTAAATCGCGGCAAGCTTTTATTGGCTGTGCGGTATCGGAAAAGAATTGTCTGAATATCAGACTTTTTAAAAATTTTATAGCCTCAAATAAAATCTTCCTTATCTTTTCTCTCAAAACAAGGAGGCAAGATGCAGAAAATAATGATCCTGATCCTCCTGCTGATAGGAGTGAATTCGATGAATTCCGAAGAAAAATATAACAGACTCACCGATCTGGAAAAATACGTGATCGAACAGAAGGGAACGGAACGTCCATTCACAGGAATCTATAATGAATTTGATGAAGAGGGAATTTATAAATGCAAAAAATGCGGAGAACCGCTGTTCAAATCGGACGATAAATTTCATTCCGGCTGCGGCTGGCCCAGCTTCGATGATGCCATCGAAGGCAAAGTGAAAGAACTGCCCGATGCCGACGGCAGCAGAACCGAAATCGTCTGTGCTAACTGCGGAGCGCATCTGGGACACGTCTTCAGTGGCGAAGGCTTCACAGATAAAAACACCCGGCATTGCGTGAATTCCATCTCACTGCAATTTGAACCGGAAAGACCTAAACAGGAAAAAGCTTATTTTGCCGGCGGCTGCTTCTGGGGTGTGGAATATCATTTTCAGAAATTGGATGGCATAATTTCTACTTCAGTTGGTTTCATGGGTGGAGAGGTCGAAAATCCAGGCTATTACGACGTGGTGCGCGGCGATACCGGTCATGCCGAAACAGCGGAAATTGTATATGATCCTGAAAAAATAAGCTACGAAGAACTGACAAAACTTTTCTTCAATACCCACGATCCCACTCAGATCAACCGTCAGGGTCCGGACATCGGGCATCAATATAGGTCGGTGATTTTCTACACTTCCGATCAACAGAAAAAGACAGCCCAAAAACTGATAAAAATCCTGCAAGACAAAGGCTATGATGTGGCAACGGAACTGAAGCCTGCTGATAGATTCTATGAAGCGGAAGATTATCATCAGGATTATTACCAGAAAAAAGGCAGCCTGCCATATTGCCACGTTTACAAGAAGATTTTTTGAGTGAAAGAAAATGGGAAAAACTAAAGATCACAATAAGCTCTGCAAACTGGTCAAAAAGGATTATCATAAAACCAATTTGAAAGAGTATTCCAAGCTGGTAAGAAATCCGAATTTCATCTGCGCCAAATGCGGCAGAGTGGCGCAGGAAACCAAACATCTCTGTAAACCAGCTAAGTTGGAATAAAATTTTCTGTTAACTCTCCAATGTCTGTTCTGCAGAATTAAGATCCATTTTCAAAGGTTTTATTTCTTCTCCCCAATACACTGTTGTATGTGGAAAGGGTATCTCGATATTATTATCATCAAATGCCATTTTCAATCTTTTACGATATTCTCTTCCCACTCTCCATTGCTGGATTGGTTTGGTTTTGATTCGTGCTTTTATCACCAGAGCGCTGTCGGCAAATTTATCTAAACCGAAAACTTCTATCGGTTCTAAGATAATTGTGCCAAATTCAGCATCTTCTGCCAGCTCATCACCCACTTGTCTCATTATATCCATCACCTTCTGTACGTTTTCTTTGTAGGCAACACCAATATCTAAAACAATTGCCGACCATTCTTTTGTCATATTGGAAAGATCATTGATCTTGCCATTTTGAAAAATATGGACCACGCCCGAAAAATCGCGTAGAGTCGTGGTTCGTAATTCAATCTTTTCAACCAATCCGGCTTTTCCATTGATAATCCCCACATCACCGGCTCGAATCTGATTTTCCAGAATTATGAAAAATCCCGAAATAAAATCTCTCACCAATTCCTGCGCACCAAAACCGATAGCCAGACCCAGGATCCCCGCTCCTGCCAGAATCGGCGCAATATTGATCCCGATCTTGGGCATCAGGATCATCAAAAATATAGACCAGAGAATGATCCTGAATAATCCATGTATGATATTGATCAGTGTATTTATCCTTTTCGCAGCTTCATCGGTATCTACTTTTGTATCTTTTTCGGCTCGTGCCAGCATAAATTTGCTGATCTTTTTTAAAAAAAACCTGACCACCTTCAATGAGATCAAAAAAAGAATGACTGCTACGAAGGCTCCCGGCAGATCACTTGTTATCCAATCTTTTGATTTCTGTATCAATTGCAGCCATAGTTCCGAATTAAAAAATTGTTTCATCGTTTATCCTCCCAATTTAAAAATAAAATCTTGGGTTCATTTTCTAAAAGTTCATACAGATGGCAAGGAATGAGATAAAAAACTGAATTATCGTGGAAAACAAAAAAGTAGTTAAATGGATTCTTGGTGAGACTAACTTGCCAGAATACTTCAGAATGTCCTGACCGATCAGCATCCATCTGCGTTCATCAATGGTTTGGAAATAACCTTGCGAAGGTCAAGAAAAGCAGGAAGCCTGAAAACCTGTCGCAAGGTTAAATCTTAGCGTACTTTGCGCTCTTTCCGGTTAGAATGTCGTCACATCCACGAAGTTGAAATCATCGATCAAGAGCGTCGGAACTTTGGCGTAATATTCCTGCTGAACGACAGGACCCATAGCCAGAATGCGTTTGGTGGCATCATGCAGGATTTCGTTCCAGCGGAAATTGGTAACCGATTTCTGAATTTTACCATTTTCAAAATAGAGAACGCCGTCACGCGTCAGTCCTGTCCATTCTCCCACTTTACGATCTATCGGACGAATGTACCAGAAGTTATTTACTATCACGCCGCGCTTCACCATTTTCATCATTTCAGCTTCGGTAGTATCGCCGCCATCCACCACGATGTTGAATGGACCTAAGGCTTTATGATCTTTGAGCTTAGCATAATATCTGTCTGAGCGCATATTCTTGATAATACCATTTCTGATCCAGTCGATGTTTTCAGTAGGAATTCCGCCATTCACAAACTTGCTGGCATTCAAATCGGGATCGTCCAGAGTGGAATAAAAACTGAAATCTTTTCCGAAGAACTGCTTGCCGATCTGATTTGTGTAAGGTGTGTGCCCTTCATCGGCGGTGCGGCGGTCGAAAGTCCAGATCAGGTAGAAGAGCCAGTTCAAAACAGCAGCCGGACGTAGGATCACAGGAATTCTGCCCTTTTCCAGCGGTTCAGGATTGCTGAGGCTATCGAATTGTGAATTCAAATGAGCGATCAATATATCCATATCAAATGTAGCATGATCTTTCACAGATTTGGCAACTTTGGTTTCCACACCTTCTTTTTTCATGGTCATGGAATGAGCAAAACTGGCGAACTGATCGAATCCTTCAAAACCGTTTTTGGTGATAAGCATGCTGTTGTTCAGCCGTTTTTCGGATATTCCGGAAAGTTTGGCATTTTTTCCCTCAGCATTTTTCACGCATTTCAGGATGTCATCGACGATTTTTTCTACTGTCAGGTCAGCCGTATTCTGCGAAAAATTCTCTACATCAGGAAGATCATGCGCCGGTTCGCTGGCTACAAATTCCGGATCGGGCTGATTCAATTTTGCCATGCTTTCGGCAGTTTTGATCAGGTATTTCAGGGCATCTTCATCCAAATTATTAGTGGAAGCTTCGCCGGTTTTATTTTCGAAAGCTACGTTCAAATTCACATTCAATTTATTTCCTGTGATATGCTGTGTAATTCCATTCTGAGCAAAACGCGTCAAAAGATCTTCTGCTCCTGTGATGCTCAAAGAAAAATCGTCAGCCGCTACATGTTTGCGAATAAAATCCGTCGCTTTCTGCATTTCTTGTCTGGTTATCATTGTGAACCTCCCACGCGAATTTTGCGGAAACGGGCTAAAGCTCCGCCGTGCGTCATCCTGCCCCTTTGACCGGGCTGACCTTTGCCGCAGTTGGTCACTCCGAATGTCTGGAAGAATCTCTCGTCACAAATGGCATCGACGCTGTTCCAGAATTCCGGATTGTTTGATTTGTACAGGATCTTTTTGAGCGGTCGCACTTTTTTGCCGTTCTTGATCTCCCAGAACATATCGCCGCCGAACTGGAAATTTACGCGATGCTGATCGATGGAGAACGATCCGCGACCTTCGATGTAAACTCCCTCTTCCGTATCTGCGATCAATTCCTGCGGAGTAAGTGGTTCTTTTCCCGGTTCCAGATAAAGGTTGGGAATGCGGTTGATGGGGAAATCATAATAGTTGGTGGCACGATTGCAGCCGCGACTCATTTCTAATCCGATCAGCGGAGCAGTGGCGCGCGTGTTGCCGTATTCATTCAGGATGCCGTCTTTGATAATGTACCATTTCTGGTTGGGAACGCCGTCGTCATCATAACCGGCTGTAGCCAGTCCGCCTTCCAGATTGTTGTTTGCCACGAAATTTACGATTTTTGAGCCGTATTGAAAATTACCAAGTTTTTCGGGAGTGGCAAAACTGATTCCGGCAAAATCAGCTTCCCAGCCCAGAACGCGGTCCAGTTCGGTGGGATGACCGACCGATTCGTGCATCGTAAGTGCCATGTGTCCGGGATCGAGCAGAAGTGTGCGGCGTTCTTCCGCTCCCAGGCTGCCGGCATGAACTTTCAGGATCGCTTCTTCCGCCACCTGCACGGCTTTATCTGTCAGCTTCAAACTCTGCACCCATTCCCAGCCGCGCGCCTGTCCGCCCTGACTGTAAGTTCTGCTCTGGCTGTCGCCATCGGCGATGGCAGTGGCTGTGATAGTTGGTTCGATGTAAAGAGTGTGAAGATCCAGCCTGCTGCCCAGAGTAGAGGCAAAAAGTTTTTCATCTTTGCGGCATTCCAGCATGAAAACAGCCAGTTTGATCTCATCGAAATTGAGCATTGTTTTGTTGGTTTCCATCATCAGTTCCACTTTTTCGCTGAGCGGAACGTCGAACGGATCGACACAATACGGCGTCTTGTAGGAATCGATGTAACCTCTTTCATGTGCCAATACCAGACCATCTCCATATTTCACGCGTCCCGATTGCTGAGCGATGGCAAAAGCTTTCTGCACGGTTTTGTTCACTGCCTCGGCAGTGAACACATTATTGTGGGCAAATCCCCAGGCACCGTTTTTAAAGACGCGAATACCGTAGCCGTAAAGCTCATCCAGAGATGTGTTTTTCAGGCTCAGATTGCGCAGGAAGATCATTTCGGTGCTGGATCTTTGAATGCGGATATCGGCATAATCTGCTCCCAGACTTTTTGCTGTATCCATAGCCAGTGATAAAAAATCCACTAAAACCTCCTTTCATTTCATTTTTCAAATTTGCAATGGAAAATGTGAAATTGATGATTGGGTGTCAAGGAAAGGATTGGAAGTTAAGTTTTGAACCGCAGATTTACGCAGATGAACACGGATAAAAAACTCTGAAAAGGTCTCATTCGGAGAATTCTTGCGATTGTCACTTTCAGAGTTGATGCAATCATCAGAATAGCTTTCGGGAAGAGCAGTACAACAAATTTTCTCACTGCCTTTTCTCTCACTCAGTTCTCAGGGAGAATCTCAGAAATACATGATCTTAACCTTGAAAATGTTAAGCAGGAAGACATCTTGCATGAAACCTTTCCAAGGTTTATTCAATATCCATTTCGCAGCCCTCTGAATTGTCTGCTCATCATCCTTCGCCAGAACATCCGGCTCGATTTTATCGCCGTAAATCTTGCCTGAACTGTCCGCAAATATCCCTTCAGTCAGCAGGATGAGAGCGCCATCGGAAAGATTGAATCTGGCAGTTTCCACAGTTTCCTTCCATCTGAAAAAATTGGAAAAAGCAAAGTTACTTAACCTATCAATCCTTTCACAAAATTAAAAATATAGATCATCCATTCATAGGAAGCGAAAAATCCGTTCTTGATGAAGAACCAGCTGTATTTGAAGCCGCCGATCACAAAAGAAATGAGGATACCGTAAACAAAAATATTGGCAAAAGTAAGAAATATGCAGGAAAAAGTTTTACCGCTTTTGGTAATATCGGTTTGATGAAAGCCGAATTCCTGCCAGGTAGAGAAAACATGATAGGATGTCAATACACCCAGTACAGCAAAATAATACTGATAGTAGCGATGATCTAAAACCAGATAAAGCGGCAGCAGCAGGTAAACAAAAGTCGGGAGAAAATAGGGAGCAAGTGTAATAATGAAATTATTGCCATACATGCCGGTAACACCGCCCTCACCATCGGTTGCTGTAAAATATGCCGGTTTCTTAAAAAAAAGCAATCCTACAATGAGATGAGTAAGCTCATGTTCGAATGTGGAATAAAAATGTTTTCTCTTCAACCACAAAAACCAAAGTGGAATGTAGGCGGCAAAGCCGATCAGAAAGAATTTATCGGAAGGTTGATTGATATCTACTTCCTTTGCTGTGTGAAACAGCGTAATGCCATAACCAATGGCAAAAATAATTGAGAGTATGATAATAATTAGTTTGAAAGTTTTCATTCTTCCACCTTTTTTTGCATGTGAATTTCTAGTTCACCAGAATTTATGTAAAGATAAAAAACTTCGAATGACTCTAAAAAATATATTTTTATAAATATCTAATAAATTCGAAGATTAAATTTTTAATCTTAATGTCCCAGAATCCCTAAAATAACGCCGGCGGCGACAGCTGATCCGATCACACCAGCCACATTGGGAGCCATGGCATGCATCAGCAGGTAGTTGCTGCGGTCATATTTCTGTCCCACCGTGTGAACCACGCGGGCACTATTGGGAACAGCACTCACACCGGAAGCACCGATCATTGGATTGATCTTTTCTTTCAGGAAAAGATTCATCATCTTTGCGAATAAAACACCGGTGGCTGTCGCTACGCAGAATGAAAAAGCTCCCAGCGCAAAAATCTTGATGGAGCTGGCTGTCAGAAATCCCACATTGCTGCCGTCTATCAGGCGAATAGCCTGAGTGGAAGCACCCACTCCCAACCCCAGAACAATCGTGACGATATCTATCAGCGAATTTGAAGCTGTGCGGGCTAATCTGTCAGTAACACCACTTTCCTTGAGCAGATTGCCGAAGAACAGCATTCCCAGAAGGGCCGAAGCCTCCGGTGCGATCAGGATCGTGATCATAGCGCCGACGATCGGGAAAAATATCTTTTCCTTCTTACTAACTACTCGTGGAGTTTTCATGCGTGTCAGTCTTTCTTTTTTAGTTGTGAAGAGTTTAATAATCGGCGGTTGGATCACCGGAACCAGAGCCATGTAGCTATAAGCCGCAATGGCAATGGGACCCAGAAGATGCGGCGCCAGTTTGGTGGAAAGGAAAATTGATGTGGGCCCGTCTGCCCCACCGATAATACCGATAGCTCCCGCTTCCATCACGTTGAACCCCAGCAGCAGTGAGCCTATGAACGTGGCAAAGATCCCGAATTGAGCGGCAGCTCCCAGTAGAATTAATTTTGGATTGGCAATGAGCGTGGAAAAATCTGTCATTGCGCCGATTCCCAGAAAGATCAGCGGCGGATAAACTCCAAATTTCACACCGTAATAGAGTTGGTTCATCACCGAGCCTTCGGCATAAACTCCATAATTTTCCGTGCCGGGCAGATTGCCGATCAGAATACCAAAGCCAATCGGCACCAGCAGTAGAGGTTCAAAATTTCTGCTGATTCCCAGGTAGATGAAAAAACATCCCACTGCCAACATGATGATATAAGGCAGCTGCAGCTGTGTGAGTCCGGTCGTGCTTAAAAAATTGATAAATTCCGACATTCCTATTCTCCAACCTCGATCAAGACTTCATCTTCCTGCACCGATTGTCCTTCCGAAACTCTGATTTTCTTCACGATCCCGTGAGCTGTGGAAGCGATTTCAGATTCCATCTTCATGGCTTCCAATACGAGAACCGTATCGCCCAGTTTGATCAGATCGCCTTCTTTTACCAGAATGTGCAGAACCAGCCCGGGAATAGGAGCTGAAACCGCACCCGAAGAAACTGAATGCTTGCTGGGCGCTGAAGGTTGTTTGGCGTGCTGATGAATTTCTTTCGATTCTCTTTCTGCAGGTTTGTTCTGAGGCTTTGCCGGCTTTTCCAATTCAATTTTATATTCAATTCCATTTACTTCCACGATAACGGTATTGCCGGTATTCTCTTTGATCTTTGCTTCAAATTGTTCATCGTTGATCTTCATTTTATAGGTTTTCATTATCTTCCTCTTTTGCAGTTTAATAATCTATTGTTTTCGGAAATTGAATTCCGCCATTGGCTCTGCGATGGACGATTCCAGGTCAGTTTCAGGTTGTTTTCTTCCTTGCTTTCGGTTTGTTGAAGACAAAAAGCAGTGATCGCTGCAATAATGCCGTTCTTTGTAATCTCTGCTTGAGGTGCTGAGACGATTCCCGCCTTGGTCTTCACCGTTTTCCTTTTTTTTTCCAAACATAAATGCTGCAGTAGCGAAATAACCAGACCCACCAGCATCAGACTCAAAAAAACGATTGAAATACCAATGATGACAAATCCTCGAAAATAGGGAATCTTATTTTCTCTGTAATCTGCCATAGCAGCCTGCAATTGCTGGGGTGAAACATCTAATTCGGCCAGGTTTGCCTGAAGATCGGTATCGATAGCTAAGCCCAGTAGTTCTCTCAGTTTTTTGGCAGGGATATCATTCTGGCGGGAGACTTCCAGCAGAGTGGTTTCAACCGAAAAATCTGCTTCCGGTTGTTCTGCGTGAACTGCCGTGAATAGAGACAGCAGCAGTAAGATTAATAAAAACTTCATTTGCCGCTCTCCTTTTTACAACGGGATATTGCCGTGTTTCTTAGGCGGATTGCTTTTGCGTTTTGTAGCCAGCATCTCCAGAGCCCGGATGATACGGAAACGCGTTAAAGCTGGTTCGATGACATCATCGATATAACCTTTTTTGGCTGCCACATAGGGATTGGCAAATTTTTCGCGATATTCTGCTTCTTTGATCTCTGCCATTGCAGCCGGATCTTCGGCTTCTTTCACTTCTTTACTGAAGACGATCTCCACGGCTCCTTTCGGTCCCATCACAGCGATCTCTCCCGTGGGCCAGGCATAAACCACGTCCGCGCCCATACTGCGGCTGTTCATCACACAATAAGCGCCGCCATAAGCTTTCCGCAAAATTACCGTTATCTTGGGAACGGTGGCTTCGGCAAAGGCATATAACAGTTTTGCTCCATGTCGAATGATGCCGTTCCATTCCTGATTGCTGCCCGGCAGAAAACCGGGTACATCTTCCAGAACAACCAGCGGCACATTGAAAGCATCGCAGAAGCGCACAAAACGAGCCGATTTGACCGAAGCATTGATGTCCAGAACTCCAGCCAGAACTTTGGGCTGGTTGGCGATGATTCCCACCGTATGTCCGTTCAGGCGGGCAAAACCGACGATGATATTTTTGGCGTAATTTTTGGAAACTTCCAAAAATTCATGGTTATCGACTAAATGATTTATTATTTCCAGCATATCATAAGGTTTGTTGGCATCATCGGGCATGATCTCATTCAATTCTTCGATCTTCCGATCGACGGGATCGTTATTGGCAAGATGCGGAGGCTGTTCCATATTGTTGGCAGGCAGATAGCTGATTAACTTCTTGATCTGCTGGAGTGTTTCTTCTTCATTTTCACTGACGAAATGTGAAACACCGCTTTTGGTGGCATGCATCACCGAGCCGCCCAGTTGATCGGTGCTGATATCTTCATTCAGTACAGTTTTCACCACTTTGGGTCCGGTCACGAACATGTAGCTGGTCGCTTCATTCATAAAGATGAAATCGGTGATCGCCGGAGAATATACAGCGCCGCCGGCACAAGGTCCCATGATCGCACTGATCTGCGGGATAACGCCCGAAGCCTGTACATTACGCAGAAAAATCTCGGCATAGCCGGCCAGTGCATCCACACCTTCCTGCACGCGGGCGCCGCCGCTGTCGTTCAGACCGATAAGCGGAGCTCCCATAGTCATCGCCATATCCATCACTTTGCAGATCTTTTCGGAATGCGTCTTAGAAAGCGAACCGCCGGTAACGGTGAAATCCTGGGCAAAAAGATAAACCAAACGACCTGCAATCGTAGCACAGCCAGTCACCACTCCATCGCCTGCATGTTTCGGTTTTTTATCCATATCAAAATCTACACAGCGATGTTCCACGAACATATCAAATTCTTCGAAACTATGCGGATCGACCAGTTTTTCGATGCGCTCGCGAGCAGTAAATTTGCCTTTGGCATGCTGTGCTTCGATGCGCTTCTCACCACCGCCCAGCCGGGCTTTCGACTTACTTTGCCGCAACTGTGCAATTTTCTCTTCAATTGCCATTTTTCCTCCCAGCAATCTAAATTTTTCAATGCTTACCGACTTATTTAACACGGTTTTGGCGTCAATAATATTGTAGAAATAATTAACTCTATAGCCATTAATATTAAATTAAATATACATAAAATAGTTTCAATACGTGAGGAATCATTTTCAATGAATTTCCACAACAAATCAACTAAGTAAAACACTATTCTATTGTGTAACAATCTTCTGAATACAGTTATTATTTTTAAAATAATTAAACAGACTTATTAACTTACTAATGATGAAAATACGTGTGGTTATTCTTGTTGCAATATTTTATCAATACTAATATTCAATTAAATAATACTAAGAAGATATTATGTTGATATGTTAGAATTATGTAAAAGAAACGTCAAGATTGGTTATTTGGAAATAAACCCATAATTAGTTAAATTTTGAATTTTCCTGATCTTGATCCAGCAAAAAAAATTGACATTAAAATTCAATTTTCAAATCTGAACACTTGAAATAAGGAGTGGTGTATGGAACTGAATTCACGAGAAGAAAAAGGATTTTTAAAATTCCTGAAAAATGTTTCTATTTTTAAGGATCTTTCCAAATCTGAAATGAAGCATTTGCAACAATTTTTATACACACGTTATTATCAGGCAGGAGAGGAAATTTTTAAAAAAGGTTATCCGAATGTTGTGTTCTATTTAGTAAAAGAAGGAGAACTTCTTGTATATCTGGAGAAAAAAGGTGAAGAGATAGAATTAAATAGAATCCAATCAGGCGGAAATTTTGGTTCGATCGGCCTTTTTGTGGATGTGAAAAGAACTGCTTCAGTAAGAGCATTGGAAGATGCTGTATTATTAGGAATTTCAAAAAAAGATTTAGCAACTTTTGTTCATAAATTCCCGCATGCAGGCATCAAAATTCTGTATGAATTGGGTAAAATTTTAAGTACTGATATCATGAGACTCAATGATAGATTAATGAAATCCTGATATGAGCAAAGCAAGTACACGTTCTATAGCCATTCGCTGGATCATTTTTTCCATCAATGTTCTATTACTGGTCGCAGCAGTACTTTTCTATCGTTCCATACTTTCATACATTGCTCTTTCTTTCATCATTGCCTACCTTATTGCTCCCGTCATCAATTATCTGGAAAAATATCATATTTCGCGCACTGTATCCATACTAGTTGTGTACGTCATCATTGGCTTATTGCTGGCTTTGCTTTTCAGCGCCATTATTCCGCAGTTGATCCAGCAGTATAATGAATTCCAAAATACACTTGTACAAGCAAGCAAGGAAGGTTTCAGTCTTTCTTCTCTGGGTCTGCACAATATCGATGAGCAAATTTCGCGTTTGGAAGAAAAACTTCCCGATTTAAAAATCAGAGAACAGCTTAACAGCATGTTTTCTGCCGATAAAGTGAGTGAAGTGTTAAATCAAATACCTCAATTGTTCAAAGGAGTTTTTAATACGATAGCATTTCTGATAGTTGTACCTGTTGTCAGTTTTTTTCTGTTGAAAGATGAACGGCTGATCATGCGTTCTTTTTTTAATATGATCGGAAACCGGTATTTCGAATTTTCTATTCATCTGTTTGAACGAATCGAAGAAAGTTTTGGCAGATTTTTTCGCGCTTTGCTTTTGGAATCTCTGCTGGTAGCCTTACTATCAATTATCGGGTTATTGATTCTGGGCATTCCTTATGCTCTGGTTCTGGGCTTAGTGGTCGGAATTGCAAATCCCATTAAGTATCTTGGACCGTTTATCGGAGCCGTCCCCACCGTTTTTGTCATTTTACTGGGAACTACTCCAGATATCTATCTGCTTTATATCACGATCATGTTCTTCATCGTGCAGCAGATCGATAGTCTCATTCTGTTTCCCTGGCTGATCGGTAAAAGTATGGATTTACATCCGCTTGTTGTTATTCTCACTGTAATTGCCGGCGGTTATGCGTTTGGCATTCTGGGAATGCTGCTGGCTGTGCCGGTAGTTTTTCTGCTGAAAACAATTTTGGAAGTCTCTAAGAAAAGTTTGAAAGAATTTGAGATAATTTGAAGAATATATTCTATCATTTTTTGATCTATGTTCCACCTGATGAAATCAATCTTTTTATTGACTCGATAACTCCTATCTTAATTTTCAGAAAAATTTTTTAAAAAAAGGAATTTATGATGGCAGTAAAAGTTAAGAATAAGAAAATCCAAAAAGTTAAGAAGAGCAATTTTTTTGAAAACAGCCTGGAAGGGAAATACAGTCATTTGATCTTCATTTTACTTCTTTTTATAATTTTATCTTTGTTTTTCTTTAAAATAGCTTTCAAAAATTATGTGCCCCCAGCCAGCGATACGCTGCAGTGGCGCTCTTCTGCCGAACAGTTGATCCGATACAACGAAAACAATAAAGATCAGGCTTTATGGAATCCTGCTATTTTTGCCGGAATGCCCAGTTATCTTACATCCTTTGCTTCCAAGTATCCCTTTATAAACGAAATTAAAACATTGACCAATAAAGTGATGAACTGGCGTGTATTGCTTTTATTCACGATGGGACTGGGAGTTTATCTGTTGATGATCTATCTCAAATTTGATCCCATCATAGCTTTTATCTCTGCCATCGCATTTTCGCTTTCCGTTCATTTTATTGGTCTTATCGAGATCGGCCATAATTCCAAGTTCAAAGCGGTAGTATATATTCCCTGGATATTTTTCTTTGTTCATTATCTAAAGGATCGCAGATCAATTCTCGCTGTGGGTCTAACAGCACTCATGCTTATCGGACAACTGCGAGAAAATCATCCGCAAATATCTTATTATACTTTTTTAATGCTTGTGATTTATTGGATTTTTCAGTTAGTGTGGGCGATCAAAGAAAAGGAAGTGAAGCCTTTCATAAATTTCACGTTGCTGTTCTTAGCAGCAACTATCATAGCTCTGATAGCAGTTGCCCAACCCTATCTTTCCACGATGGAATACGGCAGATACACGATTCGCGGCGGTGCATCCGGATTGGAAACCGGATACGCTACCAGCTGGTCATTTCATCCACTGGAGATGCTTTCCTTCATCAATCCCAGCATCCACGGCGGCGTTTCGCCCTATTATTGGGGCTGGATGCCGTTTACACAAACTTCCATGTACATGGGCGTAATTATTTTCTTTCTGGCTTTGGTAGCTATTTTTGCCAATCGCGCCAAACTGGTTAAAATTCTGGGCACGGTTTCTGTGGTTGTGCTTTTCATTTCATTTGGAAGGCATTTGCCGTTCTTATCAAATTTTCTATTAAATTATCTGCCGGGATTTAATAAATTTCGTGTTCCGGCTATGATCCTGGTGATCTTGCAATTTGCAGTCGTTATCTTAGCCGGATATGGTTTAAAAACTATCATCGAAAAACGGAAAGAAACCAAAGGTCAATTCTTCAAAAATCTACAAAAAGTTACTTATGTTGTTATCATTGTCATCATCATTTCTCTTCTCATTATCAGCTCCATGCAGCATTCCAGCTTCACCAAGGATGGAGAAGCTTCCCGATATTCAGCGCAGCAACTGCAGCAATTGCGAGCCTTACGTTACGAAAAAGCTCTGAATGATGGTATCGTTACCGGCATTTTCCTGCTGGCAGCGATGATTTTAGCACTTCTGTACGGTAACAAAAAAATCGGCAAGTATCCTTTTCTGCTGCTGATCATGATTTTGGTAATAGTCGATCTGCTCATCCTCGACAGCCGTTTTCTGCAGGATGTGAAACCCCAGAAATTTATCGATAAAACCTATGAGAAAACCGAAGCCGATATTTTCCTGGAAAAAGACGAGGAACTTTTCCGCATCTATCCTCTGGCTGGTGGATTCGGTAAAAATCAATGGGGATATTATAATCAAACAATCGGCGGCTATCATGGTGCCAAGTTGAAACGATATCAGGAAATTCTGGACAACTGCCTGAACTACGAATTCCAAAACCGCATTCCCATCAACTGGAATATCGTTAACATGCTGAACGTTAAGTATATAATTTATCAGGAAAATCTGCCCCTGGAAAATCTGGAGTATGCTTTCCATGACCGCAAGCAGAAGCTGACGGTTTTCAAGAATAAAGAATATCTGCCGCGCGCCTGGTTTGTGGAAAGTGTGGAAGTTATCAACAAAAAAGAAAGCATCTGGAAGCGGCTCAATCAGCAGGAGTTCAATCCGGCAAAAATGGCGATCGTGGAACAGGAGATTCCAGCAGTTTTCACTCCTGCGCAAACTTCTGTCAATTTACAAAGTTTTGGTCTGCATCATCTAAAATTAAATGTTCAGACTGATTCTACCGCCTTTCTGACCGTGAGTGAAATTTATTATCCTGCCGGTTGGAAAGCATTTATCGATGGCAGAGAAACCGAGATATATCCCACCAATTATATTTTGCGCGGCATCATTATTCCTGCCGGTGAGCATCTGGTGGAAATGAGATTTGAACCGGAAATATATGCTCTCAGCCTTAAACTCAGTCTGGCTGGCTTAATCTTAACCGTAATACTGATACTGATCGGAGTTTTCATCTATTATAAACAAAATTATAAAGGCGAAATTGTTTACGTGCTGAAGGATAAGGATTAGATCTTTTATGCCTTCCCGCAGCAAACTCTATGTGGTAGCCACACCAATCGGAAATCAAGACGATATCACTTTACGTGCTCTCAATGTTTTAAAAGAAGTCGATTTTGTAATCTGCGAAGAATACAAGCCCGGCAGCAAACTTTTACGTTCCTACCAAATAAAAAAACCGCTCGAGCTCTTGAACGAACATAACGAAAAAGAACAGAGTAAAATTCTTCTGGATCGTATTTTAATGAAAGGAGAATCAGCTGCTCTCATCAGTGACGCTGGTACGCCGCTGTTTGCTGATCCGGGTAACACATTGGTTTGGCAGTGTCATCAAAACGGTATTGCGGTAATTCCTGTTCCCGGAGCTTCCTCCATCATGGCAGCACTTATGAGCTGCGGACTGGCAGCAGATAAATTTCTTTATTATGGCTTTTTACCAGCCAACACCGAAAAACGCCTTGCTGCCATAAAAAAAGTGCCCACCCATCTGAATGTGATTTTCCTGGAAGCTCCCTATCGTTTAAAACCACTTCTGCGTGATTTCAGGAAAGTGCTGGAAGATCAGCGGCAGGCGATCATTGCGTATAAGTTAACCCAACCGGAAGAAAGATTCTTTTGGGGAAATCTTTCCGAACTTGCCGTTCAAACTGCCGAACTGCCCAAGGGCGAGTTCGTATTTATTCTCAAAAAACTGGAATCGACTCGGAAGAGAAGATGATTGCTCCTCCCAACCCTCCCCGAAGTGAGAGGGCTGATGAAATGTTAACGAAAATTAGAACTCATTCTTTTCCTTCCCCGTGGGGGAAGGTGTCCGAGCAATGCGAGGACGGATGGGGCAATAAAAGGTAATAATATGAACATAAAATGGTTTTTTATCGCCAATGCCACTGCCGGCAGAGGTAGAACTGGACGCAGGATAAGCAAGCTGATCCAGTCTTTGAATGAACACAAATTCGATTTTGAGATCGAACTGACCAAAGCACCGCTTCATGCCACAGAACTGGCAAAAGAGGCTATTGAAAATGGTTATAGAAAGATCGTCGTGGTGGGCGGTGACGGCACTTTGAATGAAACCATCAATGGGATTATGCAGTCCGGAAGGCAGGCTGAAATCACTCTGGGACTGATTCCGGAAGGCGGCGGTAACGACTTTTCCATGAACTTCAAGCTTTCTAATCACATCAACAAAGCTATCGACATTTTGAAAAAGCAGAAAACGCAGATGGTGGATATTGGTAAAATTGAGAATTTCTATTTTATCAATGCTTTGGGATTAGGATTTGATGCGCTGGTGGCAAAAATTTCCAGACGGATAAAACATCTAAACGGCTTGCCTCGATATTTGACGGCAGTTATTCGAGCAATGCTCAAACTAAAGAATTTTCACGCAGAGATCATCTTAGATAATTGTAAGTTGGATCAACCATTTCTCTTGTGTTCTATTGGGAATGGACTTTCTACAGGCGGCGGTTTTTTACTGACGCCGGAAGCAAGAGTAGATGACGGTCTTTTAGATATTTGCCTCATTCGCAACGTTACCCGCCGCAGAATTCTGAGCCTGCTGCCCCATGCCATCAAAGGACAGCATCTTAAACAGCCGGAAGTGATCATTCATCAAAGCAGAAAAATTCAGGTTAAAAGCAGGCAGATCTTGCCGATATATTTCGACGGCGAACTTCCTATCCTGGCCGAACCTCACGATTTTACGATCGAATTGCTGCCTTCACAGATCAGCTTTATCATCGGCTGATTTATTTAATTTACTTTATCTTTTTGATAAAGCAATTCCTGATAATTTATCATTTGAATAAAATCATCAACTTTTAAAGCATAACCTATTCCTCTATATTTGAAGAAGTTAACTTACTTATAGATGTTTGGCATACCAATTGCAGTTATTTCCGGCAGAAGTGATTTGGAGGTTGAAATGAAAAAGATAAAATTATTTTTAGCACTGCTCTCTCTGGCAGTTTTGATCTACGGCGCTGCGCAGACTGAATCTGCCCGAAAAGGAATTCAATCTGCCAATACTGATAAGCTGCAAAAAAATCAAGATGTAGAAACTTCCTATTCTGTTCGGATCATAACTTCTGAACAGCAGAATGTGGAGAATCGCTCGATGTGATAAATTGCCCTCCCTTAGTAAAAAATAGAAAGCATTGATTCCCCCCAAGATCAATGGACAGCCCCGAGCAATCGGGGCTTTTGATTGTAAAAACCTTTTTCAAGTTAAATAGAATAAGCCCGAGATTTCTCCCGGGCTTTATTGCATTTTATGCCTTTTCCACTATTTCAGCAGCAGGCATTTCCTCACGGCTTTGTCTTTGCCGTTCACATTGAGTTTATAGAAATAGACTCCGCTGGAAACGGATTTACCGCTGTTATCCGTGCTGTCCCAGACGATTTTGTGAAGACCTTTTTCCATTTCTTCATTCACAAGCGTTTTTACTTTCTGACCTTTGATGTTGTAGATGGAAACGTCGACTTTGCAGTCATCGGGAATAGAGAAAGAAATTGTCGTTACAGGATTGAAGGGATTGGGATAAGCATTAAATTCGATGCCATCTACTGAAGGTATTTCTTCGCTTCGGATGCTGACCGGCGTTGTTTCTGCCAGACTGTCGTTTCCGGCATAAACATATACTTTCCCTTCATGAATGGGATAACCATTATACGGCGCTCCAATCGCGACATCGTCATATCCGTCGTTGTTAAAATCTCCGACAGCAACAGATGTTCCGAATTTTGTGCCAACAATTGCCGGACAAGGAATATCCATATCTATCGAACCATTGGCATAGGCAGAACCCATAAAGAAATATGCTTTACCTTGATTGTTACTCCATCCAGGATCTCCCAAGACAATATCAGAAAATCCATCATTGTTTAAGTCTCCCCAAGCCGAGCATTTGTTTCCATTTGTAATACAATTTAGATATACACTTGGATCAGGAGTAAGTACATCTTCTCCAAACCAAAGATAAGTTCCTATTCCGTAATAACCCCAGCAGCCAATAAAATCATCAGTTCCATTACCATTGAAATCACCGACATAAGCCCCGCCAGAATCAAAACTCCAGGTTCCAACCTGACTATATAGTGTATCAGTTAACGTTGTATCAATAATTGTATTCCCGTAAACTATAACATTATGCTTTAACTCGGTAACAGGATCTTTAAATGACACAAGAAAGTCGTCATATGTATCATTGTTTATATTGCCTATTCCTCGTATTGCAGGAGAACCCTTACCAAGGGTGTTCCAGTAGAGAACATTCAGATTTTGACCGCCATAAAGTATATAAAAAATATTTATAAAATCGGGAGAATGAGATGTTGTTGCAAAACCTGCATCTATATACCCGTCTCCATTTATATCTCCCAGAGAATAGAAAGAATCGATATAATAAGCATTAGTTTCATAAATAGTGTAGGTAAAATCAACGATTAAATCATAATCCGGTCCTCCATAATAAATATCGATGAAAGCCAATACATTAGTCTCCCAATGATCTTTACGGATTATACCCAGATCTTCATAACCGTCCCCATTAACATCATGAAGATTTACAATATGATCTCCATACCGGGAACTGAAATTATTTTGCGATCCGTCGATAGTCAGATCAGGAATATTGTCGAAATCTGATCCACCGAAATAGAAATATATTTTGCCCTGGTTAACGCCTGAAGCTCCGGTATTATTCCATTTGGGAGAACCCACAACAAGATCATCTATGCCGTCTCCGTTAAAATCAATTGCTGCCAGAGAAAATCCGTATTGGGAATTTACGAATTCACCTACTTGTTGCCAGATGAGTTCCATGTGATTCTCAGCGAAAAGCCCAAAACCAAAAAGCAAACCCAGTGGAAAATTCTCGTTCCTCGAATTCCACAGGTTAAAAAAGCAGAAAGCAATAATAATCATAATTCTTCGGTTCATCTTAACCTCCTTGTCCCGGTCCCGAAAACTTTCGGGAAAGCCGGAAAATTTTCAGCCCTTTAATAATAATATTCTCAAAATCATCAAATTATTACGACACCACGCAATATTTTCTTATTTTTTCTCATTTCACTAACGTAACTTTCCGCACGGCAAGCGGTGTTTTGGTTTCGGCATCAACAAGCTTACAATAATA